>Ga0209007_1000010_pt1 | contig 197356 bp, 152 predicted proteins | sample JacPinW_OM1H0_O2_FD_187961 | JGI IMG/M metagenome (GOLD analysis project Ga0209007, IMG submission 187961) | Forest soil microbial communities from Algoma, Ontario, Canada - Jack Pine, Ontario site 1_JW_OM1H0_O2 (SPAdes) (version 2) | ecosystem: Environmental > Terrestrial > Soil > Boreal... | reverse complement strand
ATGCTTATACTCTTTAAGTTCTGATGCCAATTTTCGGAAGACGACAGTTACAACAGATGCTAGATGAATTGGGTCCTTGGCTTGACCGTGGCAAAGCCAAAGACCTTCTCAATCGTCTCGAAAACGTAATGCCGAACCAATCGCTACCCGCAGAATACGAGCTTTCGATCAGTTGGGCCGTGTCGAAGATCGCCACTTTAGAGATCGACCGCCCTGCTGGATCACGGACACCAGACATTTATTCGCCAGACCTGCTGATGAGTGGTCCGGTAATGGCCGACGTTGCGGCTGTTGACGATTTCACATTGTCAGGGTCCGACTCGATGCGGAGGGCGTGCAACATCATCAATGCTGAGGCGGACCGTCTGCTGAATGGCAGTTCGGGTCATCTTCATTTCACATTTCGAGAACAAAGCGGTTACAAACGGTCCCAGCATGGCCGAAGCGAATTTTTTCGTCGACGCCTCGTCCGTCGCGATTTCCGGCTTGATGCCGATTTGAGCCGCGCGCTAAGAGATTGGCTGGCGAACGGCAGACCGATCGAGCCCTTCTCTTGGAACTCACCCGCGATCAGTGTTCTCATTGAATGGCGTGAGTTCGTACATCCTCTATCAAACTATTTCTGTACGATGCCTTCGCTCGCATACGACGTAAAAAAGAACCCCCTTTATGCGGCGCTGCGGTCGAAGTCCAAGCAATTGGGTGGCGCTCCGGATAGAGCCCGCCGCTTGGTCTTCGTGGGAGACGCTGGTTGCGGACTGCTCCGCGATCTCCATCCCATCGGGGTGTCTCCAGAAACGTTCTCGGGCGGACAAATCATTCTCAAATTTTTGCAGGACTATCCAGAAATCGATTTCGTCCTAGTTGCTTCCGCCAAGCGGGAGCGGAGTGCGTCGGCTTCACAAACTACTCGAACATGGAATAGGCATATATTTACTCAGACAAGGGGCATTGCAGACGGAGATGTCGAGCGGTTGAACCTTCTTATGGATAAGATGCTACCGCCGAATCTGTCGGGCTACTCAGCCTACTCATGGCATGAGCAAGCGATGTGCGAAGCAAACGCTATTGGCAACTATGTTCCCACACAAATGAGCATCGGGAGAGAACGGATGCACCTGAGAATTTCCGCACGCGCCGTACAAGAGTTGATCGCAGGCAGGGTATCCCCAGAGATGTTTCGCAACTGGACATTCGGTAACGATAACCCAATACGTCGGGAGCTCGACGCGGGCAGAACGATTTCGTCAGTGCACTTCGAACCACGAGGTAACGGGGAAGATGACGACTACCTCGTTTTCGAGTTCCGTGATGACCCGGCTGCCAGAGGGCTGCAGATGCCCACGCGACTCAAGGGAGATGGCCCAAAAGATTAGGGCGGATTCCGGAGACGCGTGCTTCCTATGAGGAGGCGTGCCATGGCGCGGCAGCGGAGCGCCGTTTTCTCGCGAGGCGGATCGAGGCTCGCCGTAATTCACGCTTTTTAGGCTGAAATAAAAATAGTTCTCCTCTGCTGTCGATTTTCCCTGTGCGCACGGCTACCGGCTCCTATCCGCCTACACCACCAGCAACGGTACAAAGTTCTGGGTGATTACAGAAGCGGACCGCAGCAGCACTTGTTTCTTGCTACCGGAAGAGTACTAACCAAGGTCGGGGTATTCATCTTCGCCGCTCATTGTACGTCGCGGATTGACGAAGATTCCGGTGTCTTTTTGAATTTGAGCTTTTCTTGCTTCGTCCTCTGCTCTCCACTCTGGTTGTATAAGGACACAATAATCGTAGCAACGGTTGGCCGCTTCGGTCGCTACACCCACCACGGTTTTGTTACTAAGAACAAGTCCCCTTGCTACCAAGCACATTGCTCCGAGCATTGCTCTACGTCGCTTCCGAAATTCCTCACGATCTTCCATAAAGAGGAAACAATAGGTTGTGTCATCCACGGGCATCATCCGCCGGAAGATAGGCAAGTTGCATTTAAGATATTCTTTGTAGCCTTCGAGAAAGGCTTTCGCCAGAATTCGTCGACCGAAGCGGTTAGGTCGCGCCAATTCACGCGCCGCACGCTCATAATGTTCCGATGCTCCATCGTGGGCGCGGTCAATAATGCTGTCCCAGCCATAACTAATCTGGTCATGCTCTTTTTTCGCTAGAAACTTTGGACTGCCGGAGAAAGAACGCCAAAGCCTGTCGTCGATCATCAGATAATCAATCTCATCCAGCCACGAAAAATCGCGGGTACTCTCCAAGTACTTTGCTAAGAGATTCTCTTCTCCCCCCAACACCGTAATCATTTTGCTCTTGGCAATCGCTTCTTTCTTGCGCAGATATTCGCAAAAGTCGGAAACAGTGTCCAACTCAGAAAGGGCAAGGTCAGCGAACTCTCGCGTAAAGACGTGAATTAACCGTTCCTTCACGGCTTGCACGAAAGGGAATGGCTCCTCACTTTCACCCATCAACACGGAAATCAGATGGACGGTTTTAACTTGGTCGGGATTGAACAGCTCTTTTCCCCGGCGCGGATTCTCAAGCCAAATGGGTACTCTGAGATCGAACATGCTCCGACGCGCTCCGCCCAACTGCCGCAAGTTCTTCTTGACTTCGGCTTTCTTGTATCTACCTGCCTCGTCCACTTTCAGATCTTTGATTTGCCAGATGATTGCAGTGTCGTCGAACACGACCAGCAGATCGCACAGTTCTTTTCCATCCGGCTTCTTTGGGTTCGGGTAGCACCAATCCGTCAAAAATGTCTTGGTCGCGAGACTGTGAACGATGCCTTCGGCCACCGCGCCCTTCTCCCGAAAGTAGTGTTTGGACTCCATTTTCCAAGCTTTACTACCGGGAACAGACGTTGTCAATCTTCCGCATATTCGCCTCTGCCCATTGCACGGACGCGGCTATCAGTTTGTCCGTCCGTGGACTTCCTTGTGGCCCGTCAAACAGATCGTCGGCGGGTGGCCACTCAAGCCCGCCTTTGGCTTGAGTGGGATTTCCCCGGCTTCCTTTAATTACACGACGGAAGTCCCGCCCGGCTAATATCGACACTGCTTATTGCAGAATCCAAACGAAGCTAAGTGAGAAAATTCTCCCTGTCACATCCAGTAGTGCTCAGGACTGAGAAGCTCCTCGCGTTAAGCACAGAGGATCGCACAAAGCGCATATTGCCGAAAAAGGGAGTCCTTCTCCACGAGAGCAGGATCATTGATCCTTTCGCTATCGGCAACGGTCTCGACAAGCGCCTTGAAATCGCTTCGCTCATGCAGAAAGGCGACAGGCGGCATGTTGCAGCATCTCCTGAAACTTTTTCTGTGTGGAGTATTTGCCGTAGAGAGAAACTGCCCGTGAAAGCTTTTTCGGGTCCATCTCTTTAGCTTTTTCGCGAACGCGGGAAAGGACGGTGTCCCGATTTTCCGCAAGGTCGCCTAGCTCATTAACAAGATCAACCAGCAGAAACTCAGGAGAGAGTTGCCTTGGAACATTCAGCCGGCGCTCGAAAGTGACCATTCGATTGCCGAGCGGAAATGTCCCATGCCGTTTTTGATTGTAGACAACCCGTTTGTTGTAGAGTTGCGTTGTCCCAAGTCCCAGCTGGTTGTAGACATTCGGGGAGGTCAGGACGAAACGGTCTGTCTTCAAGAATGCTTTCACCAGTTCGTGCTCGTCCGCTGGAGCCTCTCCAAATTCGAATTTACGAGGACTGTAGTACAAGCCGGTACGGAGTTTCTGGAGGGTCCCGTCGACAGTAAGTTCTTTGAGGTGTCGATCAACACTACGGGACCACGGCAGAAGGTCTCCTCTGCGGTACACACGTCCGGGCCGAAGATGTCGCTTCAACCGCTCAAGCGTGCTCGTCCGCATTTCCCTGATCCTCCACAGTAATGCTGCTCTTCACAACCTAGAAATGCCAATATGTTTAGTAATACGTCATGCATAATAGTGGGTTAACGTCTTATTGTTATTAACGTTGCAGATAACGCTATGTACATTACAGACTCACACTGCCCAAGCCGAAGTTGATGCATAAACCCTTGAGCACCTCGCGATTATGTTTTTGGGATCAAGAGGGCTTATGGATTCTTCAGACAGTGTCTGTAGAATTTCTGCCTCCGGCCACGCGTGGGAGAGCGCTTTCTACCCGTCGCGATCTTTCCATCTCAACCCCTGCCATTGTCAGAACCCTACAGCGCCTCCATATAGGGGCGAATGACATTACTTACCCGGCAGATTTTGGCGTAGCGGTAGATTTCGTTGGTATTGGCCCTCTTCTGGCGAAGACAATCCTTGAGGGCTTCGATTGCGATATCGAGTCCGATTTTGTTCCTGAACTTAAAACAGTCGGCGACAGTTTTCGCAGCTGAATAGACGCGGACGGGGACGCCGTCGACCTGATGGTTTTCAATTCCCGTAGTCAGCGATAGGCTGGATAGGCGTACGATCCTGAGTGAAGGCGAATCCAGGGCAGGCTTCCTTGCCCCTTTGGGGAGAGCGATCCAAACCGAAGGAGGACTCTGAGTCGTGATCTCGTGAAAGGCGAGAGCCGAAAGCAGGCAGACAGTTGCCTGCGGGACTCGCTTGGCGACTTCAGCGTAGGAGTGGTGTTCCGTCACGTCGGCGTCCGAAAGTGTGTAGATTCCCCGTGTAGGCCGATTGAGCTTGCCTTGCCGTTGGAGGCGAACGAGATACTGCCGCGGAAGGCCGATAGCCTCGATATCGCGGGGCCTAACAATCCCGTGTTCGCCGATGTACTGCATAATCTTCTGAAGAGGTACCGCCGGGGCTTGTTTCAATATGTCATTACTTAATCATAACTAATGACGTATTGCAACACGATCATGGAACATTAAACCCTACCTAGAGGCAGGTTTTTCGGTGAACAGACCTTGATGTACATTATGCGGCAGGTGGTTTCGGTTTCTCCCGGACTCTCATCCCGCTCCCTCACCGGCCTTCGCTCGCCGGCTGCGCGGCAGAAGACGTTCCCCCTTCTGCACTTTCCCCTTTACTGCCTGCGGCGCTCCCGACGAGAAGAGCGTTTTCTCATTACCTACCTCTTGTGAGGCTGGCTTCCGTCTCTCATCGACCCGGATAGGCGCGCTTGCATACCGTAATGACAGCGTGCCGCAACCATCGATGTGCCGCATCGGCGTCTACTCGAGGATGCCACATTGCAGTAATTAGTACTTCAGGCATACGGACCGGGATTTGGAAGTTGCGGACGCCCAGCGCGGCGGCGTGATCTTTCACGAGAGCGTTACTTATCAGTTCTTCGCTTATCGCAATGTTGGCTCCCGCCCTATCGCGGCGGTTGTTCGCCATTCTCAGTTCCACACAGCCCAAAACCATTTTTCCATTCGGCGCGTTCTTGGCCGAAGCCGTTTTCTCTCCCATTTTTTTCTCCACTCAACCCGCGCCTGACAAGACCGGCGTTACTCCAGCGGTGCTCCCTGTCAAGGGTCTGCGATGAACGCGGACAGACCGCGCCCTTGACATGTCCGCGCCGCTGAACGCCTTCCAAACCGTCGCGGTTTTCGCGAAGAAAAAAATTGTTTTTGAAGGAGAATACGATGCAGAACACCACCGAAAGAAAAGACGTTTACAGCCGCATCAATGCGCAGATCGTTGAGCGTCTGGATGAGATTATCGATGCGAGGGAGCTGGCTAAGCGCTGGCAGGTTCCTCAGACGTGGATTCACAACTGGACGCGAGAAGGCTATGCCAATGACCCCATCCCCCATGTAAAACTCGGGCGCTATGTGCGATTTGAATGGGGTTCTCGGTCACTCTCGGACTGGTGGGAAAAGCGCAGACGCTGAACGCCTCGTTTGTTGTTGCCTTCCCCACGCTTGACACAATGCTAACCTAGCGCTACAGTAGCATGCCATGAAAGATCCCCATGCGGTAGCGCTTGGTAGGAAGGGCGGAAAGGCTAGGGCTAAGGCTCAATCGGCCTCGGCACTTTCCGCTATAGGGCGCAAGGGTGCGAAAGCTCGGGAGCAGAAGCTTACGGCTGTCGAGCGCAGCAAGATTGCGCGGACTGCAGCAAAAGCCAGATGGGAGAAGGAGAGAAAACCCAAATGAAACGAAGGAGAGAACAACGCGGCACAGTGTATGCAAAAAGCGGTATGTGGTACGTCCGCTATACGGACTTCCGCGTTACCGACGGCCAACTGGAACGCAAGCGCTTGGCAAAACAACTGGGCTCTGGCGACGACATGTCCAAGAAAGAAGCCAGACTCGAAGCGAAGGTGTTCCTGGCCAAAATCAATCAACCAACCCTTACACCTGAAACCGCAGTCACATTCACCGCGTTCGTCGAGTCGGTCTATATTCCCCACTCAGAGCAACGGACGCGGCCGTCGACATATCGCGGGTACAAAGTGCTATGGCGGGAGATCAAGCCATTCTGTGAGGGACTCTGGACGCGCGACGTTCGGACCCGTCACGTACAGGCGATCTTAGAAGCCATGGCGAAAACTAATCGCTTCAATGTCAATTCTCTGATGCACATCAAGAGCTTCCTCTCCGGGATCTTCCGGCTTGCCGCTCAGCAAGGCTATTACGAGGGCGCAAATCCCGTTCGCGAAACTTCTCTGCCTCAGGTTCGACAAGCGGACGAGACACACGCTTATTCTCTCGAAGAGGTTCTTACGATGATCGACGCAGTGCCTGAGCCAGCCTCCACGCTCATCGCTGCCGCAGCTTTCACCGGTGCGCGTCGAGGCGAACTCCGCGGCATGTTTTGGGAGAATTATAGTGGGGGCGAGTTGCTAATCGCGCGCTCGATCTGGAATGGGATTACAACTGACCCAAAGAGTCGTAAGAGCAAAGCACCAATCCCAATTATTCCAAAACTGGCCGCCAAGCTGGAGGCCCATCGCGCAATTCTCGGAAAGCCAAAGGTGGGGCCGATCTTTCCCAACGGAGCCGGCAACGCGATTGATCCCGACAGCCTTCTACGCAGGGCCATCCTCCCGGCGCTTGAGGTCTGCGAAATCTGTAGCAAGCCAGAATCCGAGCATGGGAGAGCAACACACGAATATGAACGCAACAAGGTGCTACCGGCGTGGCGCGGATGGCATGCTTTCCGCCGCGGCCTAGCGACCAACCTTAATCGCCTGGGCGTGGATGATTTGGTGATCCAGAGAATCCTGCGTCACAGTAATGTTGCCGTCACACAAGCCTGCTACATCAAGACGGTCAGCGCAGACGCCAAAGCCGCAATGCAGAAACTCGAAACGGCCTTAAATGACACCTACATGACACCCAGACCGCCTATTCCAGGCGCGAAGGAGGTCATCTAGTGACCAGCTCGATGCTTTGCAACTCTCTTTGCTGGGTGGAACTTAGAAGAAAACTGGCGGAGAGGGAGGGATTCGAACCCTCGGTACAGGTGTTAGCCCGTACAACGGTTTAGCAAACCGCCGCATTCGGCCACTCTGCCACCTCTCCGGCCTGATTGAGCTACATTGTTGGACACTGGCACAGGCTATCAACGAGTCGTTACATTGAACATCGCATAGCATGTCACGTCGCTGAACATACACCGTGCCAATCACGTTTGATCTTACACCACAGACGTAGCCGACAGCCAGCTTAAGCGAGCGCAGCAAAAGCGGTCATTGTGCACCGGTGGCAACAAACTCCTTCCCTAAAATGCATGTTGATTCAGTCATTTACAGCGGCATGAAGCAGATCACCTCCCCGCATACAGCGGGCACCCGATGTTTCTTATTACCGCGCGACATCTATCGTAAAGGGCTGGCTTCAAACGGATTGCGGTCGATTGCTACGAAAATTTTTGAGTTGAGGATCGAATGCGCCGCTGCTGGTACTTGGGAAGCTCCATCGGTCAAGGAAACCAAACATAAATGTCCCCACAACCTCAACCGATTGTTTGGCCCGGCCGGCCTTACCCTTTAGGAGCAACCTGGGACGGCGAAGGAGTTAACTTTGCCCTCTATTCTGAGCATGCCGAGAAAGTAGAGCTGTGCCTCTTCGACAATTCCGGTAAACGCGAAATCCAGCGCATTCCTCTGGCCGAGCAAACCGACATGGTTTGGCATAGCTACCTGCCGGAAGTGCGGCCCGGTCAGCTATATGGATATCGGGTGTTTGGCCCGTACGCCCCGGAAGAAGGCCATCGTTTTAATCATCATAAACTTCTTCTCGATCCCTACGGAAAGCAGATTCAAGGCTCCATCCGGTGGAGCGATTCTCACTTCGGATATCGCGTCGGGAACAAGCAGGAGGACTTGTCTTTTGACCGCCGCGACAATGCGGCCGGCATGCCGAAGAACCAGGTCATCGATTCCGCTTTCACCTGGGGAACCGATGCTCCGCCGCGCATTCCGTGGCACGAAACCATAATTTATGAGCTTCACGTAAAGGGATTCACCATGTGCCACCCCGACGTTCCCGCTCACTTGCGCGGAACATACGCGGGACTGGCTACAGCTCCGGTGATCGACTATCTCACCCATCTCGGCGTGACCTCCATCGAACTCATGCCGGTACACAGCTTTGTAGACGACCGACAGTTGGTGGAACGTGGTCTGCGCAACTACTGGGGCTACAACTCCGTCGGGTTTCTCGCCCTCGAACCTCGCTATTTGGCAACCAATTCCGTTAATGAGTTCAAGACCATGGTCAAGACACTGCATTCGGCGGGGCTTGAGGTGATTCTCGATGTGGTCTACAACCATACTGCCGAAGGCAATCATCTGGGCCCAACGCTTTCGCTGAAGGGTATCGACAACAACGCCTACTACCGCCTTGTGCCAGAGAACCGCCGCTATTACATGGACTACACCGGCACCGGAAACACGCTGAACATGCAGCATCCGCGGGTGCTCCAGTTGATCATGGATAGCCTGCGCTATTGGGTGCTTGAGATGCACGTGGATGGCTTCCGCTTCGATCTCGCCGCCACGCTCGCGCGCGAATTGCATGCCGTCAATCGCCTAGGCGCATTCCTCGACATCATTCATCAAGATCCGTTGCTATCGCAGGTCAAGCTGATTGCCGAGCCTTGGGATCTTGGTGAAGGTGGCTACCAGGTCGGAAATTTTCCCGTGGGCTGGGCGGAATGGAACGATCGCTATCGCGACACCGTGCGCTCCTACTGGAAAGGCGACGGCGGAGTCGTTAGTGATCTCGCCTATCGCATCACTGGTTCCAGCGATCTTTACGCTCACAGCGGACGCCGACCCTACGCGAGCGTTAATTTTGTCACCGCGCACGACGGCTTCACGCTGCAGGATCTGGTGAGCTACAACGAAAAGCACAACGAAGCCAACGGCGAGAACAACCGCGACGGCACCGACAATAACCGCAGTTGGAATTGCGGCGCCGAGGGTCCCACCGATAACACTGACATTCAGGCCCTGCGCGCCAAGCAAAAACGAAATCTGCTGGCCACATTGTTTCTCTCGCAAGGCGTGCCCATGATCTATGCGGGAGATGCCATGGGCCACACACAGATGGGAAACAACAATGCCTATTGCCAGGACAATCCTATTAGCTGGCTGAATTGGACTCTACAAGCTGAAGACCGCGACTTGCTGGCATTCGTGCAACGCCTGATCAATCTGCGGAAGCGGCATCCCGTATTCCGCCGACGCCGGTTTTTTCAGGGACGTCCGATCAAAGGCGCAAACGTAAAAGATATTCTGTGGCTGAATCCCAAGGGCAATGAAATGAGCGAGGACGAATGGCACGATGCGTCGGTTCGCTGTCTCGGGATGTTTCTCTCAGGCCAGGGACTCGACGAGACCGATGAGCGAGGACGAAATCTCAACGACGAAAATTTTTTCATGCTCTTCAACGCTCACCATGAAGATGTGGCCTTCACGCTGCCCTCGTTTCGTCCCGGAGCGCGCTGGGGCGCGTGGATGGACACATCTCGCGAAGGAGGTCTGCGCACAGTCGAGACTTATGACGGCGGCGCAATCTATCCCTTGCAGGCTCGCTCCCTGGTTGTGCTGATGGAGCGCCGTAACGGTAAGAAGGAAGAAGCGAATGAATCGCCGTCATAACATGCCGTTCGGCGTGGAGTGCCGCGAAGCCAAGAATCACGAAGATGGATCTGTTCGTTTTCGACTGTGGGCTCCGGCCGCGCAGCGCGTAGACCTTTGCTTAGTCAATGCAAACACGCCCACGCAACTTGCGCTTAACCGGAGCGATGATGGCTGGTTCGAGTTAAATACGAGCGAGGCCAAACCTGGATCTCAATATTTTTTCCGAATCGATGACGGCCAACAAGTCCCCGATCCCGCATCCCGTTTTCAACCCCACGATGTGCACGGACCCAGCGAGGTAATTGATCCCGCCGCTTTCGATTGGAAAGATAACGATTGGCGCGGTCGCCCCTGGGAAGAAGCTGTTATCTATGAACTGCACGTCGGAACCTTTACTCCGTCCGGAACCTTTTCCTCGGCCTGCGAACTCCTCGACTACCTCGCCGATCTTGGCGTCACAGCTATCGAGTTAATGCCCGTGTCTGATTTTCCGGGCAAGCGCAATTGGGGATATGACGGCGTTTACCCATTTGCACCCGATAGCGCTTACGGTCGTCCGGAAGATCTGAAGGAACTGGTGCAGAGCGCGCATCACCGCGGAATCATGGTCCTGATGGATGTCGTCTACAACCATTTTGGCCCCGAGGGAAATTATCTAAATTCTTATGCACCACAGTTCTTCACCAATCGCCACCACACCCCATGGGGCAGCGCCATTAATTTCGATGGAAACGAAAGCCGCACCGTGCGCGACTTTTTCATCCATAACGCGCTCTACTGGCTCACCGAATATCATCTCGACGGACTTCGCCTGGACGCAGTCCACGCGATTGTCGACGACTCCAATCCGCACATCCTCACGGAGTTAGCCGACGCAGTTCGAAATACCATTAATCCGGATCGCCACGTCCACCTGATTCTGGAAAACGATAGCAACCAGTCGCGCTACCTTCAACGCGATAGCAACTGCCAACCTAAGACATACACCGCGCAGTGGAATGACGACATCCATCACGCGTTGCATGTGCTGATCACCAGCGAGCGGGATGGTTATTATGTCGACTATTCCAATCGCCCTCTCGATCTTCTGGGACGCTGCCTCGTCAGCGGATTTGGCTATCAGGGCGAGATCTCGCTGCACAGGAACGGCCAGACGCGAGGCGAGACCACCACTGGCCTGCCACCTGCGGCATTTGTCTCTTTCTTACAGAATCATGATCAGATCGGCAACCGCGCCTTCGGAGAACGAATTGCCACAATTGCAGATCCAAGAGCCCTTCGCGCTGCAGTGGCTATTCTTCTGCTTGCACCTTTCCCGCCCATGCTTTTCATGGGCGAGGAGTTCGGTTCGAAAACACCATTCCTCTTCTTCTGCGATTTTGAAAAAAGTTTGGCGGAAGCCGTTACGGCCGGGCGCCGCAATGAGTTCGCCCGCTTCTCCCGCTTCAACGACCCAGCCGCACGTGCGGGAATACCCGATCCGAGTGCCGCGCCAACGTTCGACGCGTCGCGCCTCGACTGGGGAGTGATTGGGCTACCCGATCATCTGGAGTGGCTTCGCCTCTATCGCCAGCTTCTGAAACTGAGATGCCGGCACATTGTCTCTCATCTTTATGCGGGATGCACTCTCAGCGCAGATTACGAAATTCTCGGCGATACTGGCCTTAACGCGCATTGGGAGTTCGACGACCGCTCGAAACTTTCTTTGCTGGCGAATCTTGGCACAAAATCTCTTTCGGAGCCGGTTCATCCTTCTGGACAAATTATTTACGCGAGCGAAGAGGCTCACGATGCCCTGAAAGAAAGAACACTACCAGCTTGGTCCATAGTGTGGTCCCTTGAGCTATGAAGCGACCCTTGCCCATCCCGCTCTCGACCTATCGTCTGCAGCTCAATCGCGAGTTCACTTTTGCTCAGGCTACGGCGATCGTTCCATACCTTTCCGCTCTCGGCATCAGTCACTGTTACATCTCTCCGATACTGAAGGCTCGCCCCGGCAGCATGCATGGCTACGACATTGTGGATCACAACTCTCTCAATCCCGAAATCGGCAGCCCCGAGGAGTTCGATCGCTTCGTTGCCGCTCTTCACGATCACAGCATGGGATTAATCCTCGACATTGTTCCCAATCACATGGGCGTGATGGGCAGCGACAATGCGTGGTGGTTGGACGTTCTGGAAAACGGCGAAACCTCCATCTATGCCTGCTTCTTCGATATCGATTGGCGCCCGCTGAAAGAAGAGCTACATGGAAAAGTGCTGCTTCCCGTGTTGCACGATCATTATGGCGCAGTCCTCGAAAGCGGAGAATTAAAACTGACTTTCCAGCAGGAGCGCGGCGAATTTAATATTGCCTACTACGATCATCGCTTCCCGGTAAACCCCCGAGAGTACCCGCGAATCTTGCAGCGCAGTGCGGGGAATCTTGCAGCGAAGATGGGCGAACAGAATCCGGACCTGCTGGAGTTTCAGAGCTTGATCACGGCTTTCGGACATTTACCGGCAAGGCAGGAGGTCAGCAGCGAGAGTGTCGCTGAGCGCAATCGCGATAAGGAAATCAACAAGCGCCGGCTGGCTGAGTTATGCGCGCGATCGCCGGAAATCGCCGACTCTATAAGATCGGCGGTTGATTCGATCAACGGAAATCCCGCCGACCCTTCCACCTTCGACGAATTGCACGAGCTCATCAAGGCGCAAGCTTATCGTCTCGCCAACTGGAGAGTCGCCTCCGACGACATTAACTACCGGCGTTTCTTCGATACCAACGATCTCGCCGCCCTCTGCATGGAAAATGAAAATGTTTTCCAGGCAACGCACCGTCTCGTGCTTCAACTAATCGCGGATGGCAAAGTGGACGGCCTGCGCATCGACCATCCCGACGGATTGTACGACCCCGCCCAATATTTTGGGCGCTTGAAACAAAGCATCGACGCCGCTCGCAATAATTCCGAAACTAATGGCGACGGATCACAATACGTGATCATCGAGAAAATTCTGACCGGCTCGGAACGTTTGCCCACCGAGTGGCCCGTCTGTGGAACCACCGGCTATGACTTTGCGAATCTCGTGAACGGTTTGTTTGTAGATCCGGCCGCCGCCATGCGGACGGAAGGCATCTACCGAAGATTCATCGGCGACGAAATCGACTTCGACCGCCTTGCCTACCACTGCCGCAAACTGATCATTCGCGTTGCTCTCGCCAGTGAACTCAATGTGCTGGCGAATCGACTCATGCAAATCGCCCTCGCCAGGCGCAAGACCTGCGATTTCACCCTCAACAGCCTGCGCGATGCGCTCATGGAAGTGGTCGCCAGTTTCCCCGTGTACCGCACCTATATCAGCCCTGCCGGCGTTTCGGAGGACGACGCGCGTTACATTCGAATCGCAATCTCACTCGCCAAACAAAGAAGCCCAGCCGCCGATATCAGCGTTTTCGATTTCATTAGTGAAGTCCTTCAAACCAGCATTGCGGAAGGTCAGGATTCCTCTTACCGAAATGCAGTTACAAGCTTCGCCATGAAATTCCAGCAATTCACGAGTCCTGTCATGGCGAAGGGTCTGGAAGACACCGCTTTTTACCGTTACAACCTTCTGGTCTCATTGAATGAAGTCGGCGGCGATCTTCACCGTTTCGGAACGACCGTGCGGGAATTTCATGCGGCGAACCGGCAGCGCCTGCGCGACTGGCCTCACACCATGCTGGCCAGCAGCACGCACGATTCCAAGCGCTCCGAAGATGTACGCGCCCGCATCAACGTGCTCTCTGAGATACCACCCATGTGGAACCTGAGAGTGCGCGAGTGGAAAAGATTTAATCGTCGTCACAAAACCACGGTCAATGGTGTCCCCGCACCTTCACCCAACGATGAATATCTGCTCTATCAGACGCTGATCGGCGCGTGGCCTTCGGGGCCTTTCCGTGACAACGAGGACCAGAAAGCTTTCTGCGAGCGAATCGAAAGCTACATGCTGAAAGCGATTCGTGAAGCCAAGCAGAATACCAGCTGGATCAACCGCAACACTGAGTATGAAACCGCGGTCACATCTTTTGTAAATGCGATATTAAACGCCGGAACCGACAACCGCTTCCTCAGCGATTTCGTGCCTTTCCAGCGCCGCATCGCCCGCGTCGGCTTGTGGAACGGCCTCTCGCAAGCTCTTCTGAAGCTGACTTGCCCGGGAGTGCCCGATATCTACCAGGGTAATGAGCTGTGGAATCTCAGTCTGGTTGATCCAGACAATCGGCGTTCCGTTGACTACGTCCGCAGCCAGGAATTGTTCGAATGCGTCCGATCGCGAGGCACCGCGCCCGACAGTTCACTCATAAACTGCTTACTGAAAAATCCAGAAGATGGCCGAATTAAGCAATACTTGATCTGGCAAACTCTGCGGCTTCGCCAGCAGGAACCGGATTTATTCCAGCAGGGCGAGTATCTGCCGGTGGCGGTGACGGGCGCAAAGACCAATCATGTTGTCGCCTTCGCCAGAAGATTTAAAAATACCAGCGTCTTGGTGATCGCTCCGCGCCTGATTTCCGTTTTGCTCAACGATTTCGACGTCCCTCCTATCGGACCTCAAATCTGGCAGGATACTCAGGTGGTGCTTCCGCCCGATGATTCCGGCAAACAATATCGCAATGTATTCACCGGAGAAATTTTAAAGTCCGAAGTAAAAGTGAATGTCTCGCAGGTCTTGTCCGAATTCCCCGTTGCACTTTACCTGCTGAGTTGACTAGGCTAACTCACTTGCTCGCTTCTGCCACGGCATGCTTGCCCCGAAGGTCTTCCTCAGCCTGCGCCAAGGTCAAATTGTCAGGAACTCGCTGAAAGTTGGTCTGGGTCTCGTCCTGCTGCACTCCAATGGTTTTGAAGAACAAAACTTTGCCATGCATATTGACGTGCAGCAGCGTGATTTCCCAATGCCCCGGTCCAACTTCAGACTGTTTAACGTGAAACTCACCACCCTTGTCCAAATGCCCGAACAGGCCGCCGCCAAACTTGATCGTCTCTATCAGGTGCCCTTCAATTTCCGCCAGCCGGTTCTCGCGTGTGTTGATCCAGATTCGGCCATCCATGCCGTGGAACACCGCCGCCTCGTGTGACGGAGGGTGAAAATTGGGGTTGGGCGTAAAAAGTATTTCCACCAGATCGCCCTGGCGGCTTCCATAGCGCGCTGTCATCGCATCGGGAAGCATTTTGAACAAGCGTTCAGTGCTTTGTCCGTCTTCTTCCTTGGCGCGCCGCAGCTTACGTTGCTCACGCCGGTTGTGTATCAGGCCGTCGATGCGCTGATCTTCCTGTTTTTCTTGCTCCGGCGTGAGTGGTTTTCCGTTCACTGCCCGCAATCGTTCCAGATCGCCTTCCAGGGTTTCAATAACCGTCTTTATCTGATCTTTCCCCTCGTCACGGACTCTTGTCTGGTACATCCATTCTGTGTGGTCGGCAGCCTGGGCCTTCAGCTCTCCGTCGACGGCTCTGCGCAGGAGCTCGCCGGCTGGCATGCTGTCGTTACCAGATTGCGCATAAGCCGTGATGCAGAACAGCACCGCCGCCGCAAGCACACAGAAACCGGCGCATGCTTTCCTCAGCTTAACGCCGGGCGCCAGTGCTGCAGGCACACGCGCCGCTTGCGGCTTACTTCTCTCCTGCGTCGCGACGCGGTCTTGCAGTTTACTCGTCATGGGCCAGCCGGAACACAGCCTATTGGTTCACCTTCAAAAGCATTAGCGTGCCGCTCTCCACCTTCACATTGTTTTTATCGGAGCTAACCACAGACCCGTCCGTGGCATTCGGTGCTTTCGCCAGTTGCACATCAGAAATTCCCACAACTCCTTGCGTGCTCCCAGTAATCGCTGGTCGTGCAGCTCCTGTGCTCTGCGAATTAGCAGGCACGTCGCCGGTCGACGTTGTCGCGGTTCCCTGCGCCGGCGCCCCGCCGCCCATCCCCGCTCGCCCGCCGCTAGGCGACGCTCCGCCTCCACTCGGCATCGACGATGTCTGAGGCGCGCCGGCATTGTCATTATTGTTAGAACTCGGCGGCGCGATAATTGCCTGTATCGACATCGGCAAGTTCACGTCCGTTCCATCTTTCATGACGACATGATTGAACGCGATGCCGACCTGCGATTCTTTCTGCTCCTTACTTCGGGCCTGCACTTCCGTGATGTGCCCCATCACCTTCGTATCCTTGGGCAGCACCACTTCACCATTATTCGACTTTAAGTCTTGCGTAGTTTTCGCCTCGACTTCGTCTCCGGTCTTCACCTTCTTGGCATCAATGGTCTTTCTCAACTCCACCGGGATAACGCTGCCCGGCGCAATTCGCGGCGCACCCGCCTGCGCCTGGCTGGACTCCACAGGTTGCGGAGCTAGACTCTGCCCGGTCTGTGAATTTGTCGCGTTGCTTTGTGGGGTGGAGGCGTCCTGTGCCAGCGACCACCCGCATAGTACCGCTCCTACTAGAATTATGGTAAGAAGCATTTTCATTTAATTTCTCCTTTCAATCGAAATTCTCGCGGCGCGCACAAAACAATTTCCAACACTTTTTAGATGTCATTTCTGTCCCAAACGTAGAGCGGCCGAATCAGGATTTTTCCAGCAGCGGATAGAGTCTTTTCAACAGCCGGCTCCGCATTGCTTATAAGTGAGCGCTTTGGTACATACAAGCCACCGGAGAAAGCATAGGCTCAGGGCAGTCTCTTCTAGCAGAGCGCCGCTGCTCTTTCGACAAAGAACGGTTCCTTGCGAAATCAGACAGCGGTCACGCTGTGTGAGGAGGCCCTTACTATGGCTAAGAATGCTGGCGTTCGTGTTTCAAAGCCCTTCAGTCCTTCCCGACAAGATGGCGATGGTAAAGAAGTAAGCAATCTCATTTTGTGCAATCTTCCGCAGAATGAATATAGCCAGGTGCACCCGTCAATGGAATTTGTGCGCCTCAAGCTTCATCAGGTGCTGCATGAGTCGGGGGAGACGATCCGGTCGGTTTATTTTCTTAACGACGGGTTGGCTTCGGTGCTCACGGTTCAGCCGGATGGCAAGAGCGTCGAGGTAGGATTGATCGGCAAGGAGGGCTTCGTCGGTCTTCCGGTGATCTTCGGATTCAAGACCAGCGGACTCAGGGTCGTCACACAAGGAGACGGAACGGGTTACCGCCTGGATGTGGAGTTTTTGCTAAGAATCCTGCCGCAGTGTCCCGAACTGCAAAAACAGCTTCAGCGCTTTTCCCTGATTCTTGGTATGCAGTCCACCCAATTAGCTGCCTGCAACCGTCTCCATGAAGTGGTGGAACGATTAGCCCGGTGGTTGCTCATGAGCCAGGACCGGATTGGCGGGAGGAGCCTTCCTCTTACTCAGGAGTTCCTGGGCCAGATGCTCGGAACCCGCAGGGCCAGCGTTAGTGAAGCCGCTAGCAGCCTGCAGAAAGTCGGCATGATTTCTTACACTCGCGGGAACGTGACCGTCTTGAATCGAAGCAAGCTGGAAAAGACCGCCTGCGACTGCTACGACATAATTCAGCTGCAGAAAAGAAAATGGCAGGCTGAGACAGAATAGAGCCAGAGCAAAACAACAGATCCATGCGAGATCGCGCACGAAACGCAAGTCGCAGCGTCTGCCCCATGGCCCTGTTCTAATCTCGACTGCAAGCACTTCTCAGCACGGAGAATAAATGGTCGGGGTTTTCTATGGATTTTGAGACAACTTCCTTGATCCCGGCGGCACGGGCGGCCTTCACCAATTGCTCGGAGCTGTGCATGGTGAACATCACCATCGTAGTGTCAGGCGCAATGAGTGCAATTTCCCGGCCCGCCTCCAGCCCATTCATGACGGGCATCTCCAGATCCAATATCACTACATCGGGACGCAACTCTTTGACCTTTTCAACAGCTGCCTTGCCATTCTCCGCCTCGCCGCATATTTCCCAATTCTTATCCTGCTCTATCCATGATCGGAGCGAACGCCGAAGCAGAGCGCTATCATCGACAATAAGAATGGAAAACAACACGCGATTCCTCGCAGGCCCTTGGCTGGCAGCTGGCCGCAGAATCGTTCCGGTCCGTTACGGACGGCGTCGAGGAAAGGGTGACTCAACGCTAGCTCCTTGGACCACACGGGCCAATAGAGTAAATACCGTACTTAAACGTTATTAGTGAATCCTAATATTGGACATACAAGCAGACAATGTGCGGTATTAGAGCGACGCTCAAGCTTGATCGCACAAAATACTCCTAAGCTGGCAATTTGTCTGGCTTGTAAACGGTGCACTTAACCATCTAATTCAGATCGCAATAGATCGATTCCCGTTTCCTCACTATCTCACCGCGAAAATCCCAATTTGGAACTGTTGGCCACTCGGCCAATGGGTATATGTACTGCCGGAATCTACTCTCATCGACAAAGGGATTTCATACTCAGAGCATGAGACTCCCCCAGTCCATCATCCATCCTCTTTCCGTTCGCACCGTCCATTTTCTAACCATCGGCTTGGCGATCTCCCTGTTCGGCCTGCTTCCTTTGAGCGCTGCGGCGTCCCCACAACTCGCGTCCAATGCAAACGGCGTGCGCTTTGGCGGCGTTATTGTCGGTCAGACCGAGACGCTACTCGTCACCCTCACGAATAGTGGGGCGGCGACCATGACGATCGACTCCATGAAGGGGACCAACTCAGATTTCACTACCTCCGAATTGAGCCTTCCCATGTCGTTGGCTCCTGGCCAGAGCTTCAATCTGAGTATTAGCTTTACCCCCGCCAAGCAGGGATGGACGAGCGGAACGATCTTATTCTCCAGTACCACATACCCTGCCTTTTCGCTTCTGGTCGAGGGCTCAGGCGTGAACAGCGAGGCCCTGGCTGCAAGTCCGTCAGCGGCATCGTTTGGCAACGTGACCGTAGGAAGCAGCGCCACCATTCCTGTCACACTCAAGAATGATCGTTCCTGGGCAGTACCGGTCTCCGCGATCACAACAACCGGAGGTCAGTTCGTAGTAAGCGGGCCCAGCCTGCCTTTGACTTTGGCGGCCGGGCAAAGTGTTACTTTCAATGTAACGTTCACGCCGCAATCAGCGGGCACAGTCGGTGGGACTTTGTTTGTGACTAGTCCCGCCCTGATCGTTCCGCTCTCCGGCACAGGAATTACTTCAGGCCAGTTAGTCGTAGCTCCGGCGCCGCTGAACTTCGGCAGCGTGACCATTGGAAAAACGGGGACGGAACCCATCACCATTAGTGCCGTCGGCGCCAGCGTGACCGTTTCTTCCGCCAGCAGCAGCAGTTCCCAATTTTCCTTGAACGGAGTTTCTCTCCCGTTGACAATCCCCGCCGGCCAGAGCGAGTCGTTCAACGTGGTCTTCACCCCGCAGAGCAGCGGGGCCGTGTCTGGCTCACTAACGTTTGGCAGCAACGCATCCGCCTCGCAAACGACGGAATCAATGAGTGGCGTTGGCACAGTACCTGTCTACAGCGTCAATCTTTATTGGAATTCCAGCACAGACGTGGTTGGTTACAACGTTTATCGCAGCATCGCCGCGAACGGCAGCTATGCCAAAATTAATTCCACTCTGCAGCCCAGCACTGCGTACACGGATAGCTCAGTCGTATCCGGCCAGACGTATTACTATGCGGCCACTTCAGTGAATTCCGCTGGACAGGAAAGTGGCCGCTCAACGCCGCCGGTGCAGGCTGCGATCCCATAGGAGCCAGCTGAAGATTTGGCTTACGACATCGTTTGAATGGACAGGCTCTTTCGCCGACTCACGATTCGTATCGGGGCATCGCTTCAGCGATGCCGAATCCCGAAGAATCAGCTTCGGCTTAAGCCACTGCGGGATTGTTCGTGAGCGCACTAAAAAAGGGTTAAGGGAACGGAACCACTGCCTTGATCTCGGGCGAAGAGCCGCTCTGTTTTCCGCCTTCCGTAACCGCCCGAACCACGTAGAAATATGTAGACCGAGCTTCGACGTTGCCATCGATACAGCGTGTCCCCTTTACCGGCACTTCACTAATCCGAGTGCTCTCACCATAGGTCTGCGACGTGAGGCTCCGATACACGTAATAGCCCTTGATTGCATCTCGCGGTGACTTGGTGGCGGGAACAGCCGCATTCCATGAGAGCGTCACGGAGTGTGGATGCGGGTTGCTCTGCGAAGCGCGTCCAGCGCTCAAACCCGATCCGTTACATGCTGGGATATCAACCGGCTGCGGTGCCGCTTTCGCTTCTTCCGGGCTCGATGATTGTTTAGCATGGCTACACGCCTGCCCCATACTACTCAGCATCAAAATCACCACGGCCCTCAGAATCCCATGCAAGACCTTGCTCGTTATCTTCATTATTGTTAATTCTTATACGACATTCTTATCTGACGCAGGAGAGTGATCTCGGTTTTTCATTTAATCGAAAGAACGGAGCATTCTATCCGATCCAGAAAAATTGCTCATTCGCAATGCTTCATGGGAAACTACTAACTAATCATGTGGGGACAGCCGCCCCGGCCGGCCGTCGAGCGCACCTGGACATATCCTTGGCAGCAAGCAAGTGCACCAACCCCCAGAGCCGAATTTTGCCGGATTCGACCATTCCCAAACGAAAGCCCTTTGTGCGCAATAACTTGCACTACACTAAGTGACTTCAGTACCCTCCGCAACATATAAGGTAATCATTCTAAACGCCTTAGTAGCACATAAGGGCCATTCTCCCTGGACCTGCATATGCATTAGTACTAGTACAGGCGGCCGATACGCGGCACTCCCTAAAGTTTATGCGGACAAAATGTCTTAGCGGGATTCACAAATACTGGGCACTCCTTTTGCTGGTGGCGGTGGGTTCTTGCCGGCCGATGCTGGCACAACAGGTCTCACTCGCAATGCTGACTCCCGAGAGCGTCGAACCTGCTCCGGCCATTCAGCCTGCACCCATGGTGCAGTCAATCCAGACCGCTCCTCTGCCGGAGTCCTCGAATCATCGCTTTTGGGACCGCGAGAATAGCATCCTCTTCGCCACCAACGCCGCCTTCAGCGCTGCTGATTTCGTCGTAACCAAAGACAACCTGCACGCCGGCGGTCAGGAACTGAATCCGGTCACGCGTGTATTCACCGCCAACACCGGCACACTGGCCCTGAACTTCGCGGGCGAAGCAGTTGGCGTCGTCGGTCTCAGCTACTTCTTCCACAAAACCGGACATCACAAAATGGAGCGCTACATCTCCATGCTTAATATCAGCTCCTCCGGCGCAGCAGTCACCTACGACCTCATCCATCGCTAGATCAAACCAGAAGCTTATCGGATTTCTAAAAATCGGATTCGATAAGATGAGGCTAGTAGAAAGCGATACAAGCGCAGGCAGTGATGTGGAAGAGCGGCGCGTAAAGCGCTCACACTCGGTAAGGGCTTTACCCCCTGTGGTCGCCTTGCTCCGCCACAACTTTTCCCATAGACCGTTCTTCTTCACCCCGCCGCAAAATCCAAATAACCAAAAAGATCACCACCAACGCGATCAGCAGGAAAATAACTCCTCCCTGCCGATGCAGTCTCCCGGTGAGAAAACTTACATCCACGCGGGTCGCCAGCATTCCAATCACAAAAATTCGCAGTCCGTTCTTCGCTACTGAAAGTGGAATCGCGACGGCAACAACCGCAACCTTTCGCCAGGCCGAGCGCAACAGGAGCTGCGCCACAACCATGGTCGTGACCAATAAAATCAAACTCGAACGGATGCTGCTGCATTCCGGAGCAACCTCCAGCGTCAAATCCGGAATGTGCAACAGCATACCGCGCTGCTCCACCGGAACCCGCGCCGCCGCAAAAAGCCAATGCGCCGATGCAGCCGACCCATGCTGCAGCAATCCCACGATCGGGTCCAATAAGAACGCGGGAAATGGAATGAGCCACAACAAAAACAAAAGTGGAAAGCGCGCATTCCGGAAAGCGCCAGCACCAAAACATAAAATAAAAGCGGCAATCCACGACACAACAAACGCCAGCATGTTCCCCGAAAGTTGCACGTCGGCGGGCAGCGCAATCACTTTCCATCTCACGATGAAAGTAAGCGCTACGGCGCTGACCAGCAACAACAAACCAATACTTACACTCAATCGGGAAGATCGTGGAGGCGCTTTCCAATCCAAAATAATCAACGTTACGCTGATAGGAACAATCAGCAGGATGTGCGTATATTGCTGATCGCTCAAAGCCAGGGCGAATGTAGAGGTGAGCGGACCCCACCAGATCGCGAAAGAAATCGCGCCGAGGGCCCCAAGGGCTATAAACCCCAATCTGTAAGTCGATTCTCGGTTCGCGTTACTTGTCACGTTGTGCTTTCTGATTCAGGTTCGGGAAGGGCAGAGCTTCAGCCGTGCCATCCCCGTGGCCAATAAACCCGAGCCAATAAACCAAGACCAATAAAAAATGTGGGTTTCAGTCCCGCAGAACCCGCAGCACCATTTGGTCATCATGGAATGGCCTCTGGCTAATCACCTTAACACCACCAGCGGTTGGGATAGCAACGTTGCTTTTCGCGGGATATGTGTTTCTCAGAGCGATTCCAGACATGGGTCGCTACATCCGGATCAGCAAAATGTAAAGGCTGGATGGTTATGGCAGATCCAAAGGTTGTTCGGCCTTGGAAGCATCCCAAGCTTGGTTTTTGATCTCGTCCTGCGCCTGTCGAATACGTTCTTCGAGCGATGGTGCATCCGCTCGGGGCGGAGCTGGTTTCGCATCGCGCGCGAGAAATTGAAACACCTCCAACAATTCGATCGCAGCATGTGGCGAATACCCAGCTGCCACAGCCATCTTGAGCCCTTCGCGGTCGGCGGCAAGCTCGCCATCCTTCCCATAAGGCTTACCGAAGTCGTCAATGGATAACTTGTCGAATTGTTCTGGAGTCAGGTGGTCTCTCTGCATCGCCTCCATCACGCGCTGGGCGCACTGCTTGAGATCAACGTGCGCGATTTCGTGTCCCAAGACAACAGCAAGTTCATCCTCATGTTCCATCAAAGCCAGAACGCCTCCACCGACGATGATCTGGCCGCCCGGGTAAGCCACGGCACTCCGAAAACCTGGATGAGGATCAAGGTGAAACTTGTACGTGAGTTTGCGCGAGCTGTTTTGCGCAACTTTATCTCCGACTTTTTGCAAGTATTCTTCGATTCTCTTGCTTTCCTGTGTTTCGCCCACCTCGTTCAACTTCAGAAAAGAGGCGACCAAAGCATTGCCGGCGTGGATCTCATCTTCAAGGGGCAGGACCGGTGGTGCCTGGGCGAGGGCAGAAGAGAAGAATGGAAAGAAAACCAGCACAGCTGCCGGTACGAGTGTTTTCAGCATTAAAAGTCTCCCGGATTTCAGAAAGTTGGAGGCTTGCGCTTGGCGATTGCCAACCCATAGGAGTAACAGTTCTTGGCGTGAGCGTTACAATTTTCCGTTTAGCGGAACGAACCGAGGGACGAATACATCGTCATTTGGGACGCACAGTGTTCAGCCCTGTAGGACCCGCTATACACTCCCGCAAATCTCCATCGGGCATCTCCGCCGAAGAGGTGTTCCCTCAACGTCGTGGTTAGTGCGCGCGCCAGCTCGGCATGAAACTTGGGAGGCAAAGAAACATGAGCAAATTGAAGCAGCCGTTCTTAGTTGTTCCGCTGTTTGCGTGCCTCCTGGCATTCGGCGCCAGGAACGTTGGGGATCACCAAGACAAGGTGCATGTTCCGACGCTTCCCTTGGATTCGATGGACGGACTGGAGGTACAGGGCATCAGCAGCGCCGGTGCTGCCCCCGTAAAGATCCAGGCGAAGGTTGCCAGCTATCGTGGACGCCGCGCGGTGCAAATAATCAATGACGACGGCCCCGCTGGGACGGGGAGTAACGGCCAGGTTCTCGCAATCGTCAAAACGTCGGATTTCAAAGAAGGCACGATCGAGGCGGAAGTTGCGGGCTTTCCGCGTGCGGGAGCCAAGCCGGGCACTCGTGGGTTTATCGGCCTTGCATTCCGGGTGCAGGATCATGGGGCGCGGTTTGAAGCGTTTTACTTGCGCATGACCAACGGGCGCGCCACGGATCAGTTGCAGCGCAACCATTCGGTTCAGTATGTATCCCATCCGGACTTCCCTTGGAACCGGTTGCGGGAGGAAAACCCCGGAGTGTATGAATCCTACGTCGATCTGGTGGCGGGTGCATGGACTAGGATCAAGATCGTGGTGTCCGCCACCAAAGCGCAACTCTATGTGAATGGCTCTCAACAGCCCTGCTTGATTGTGAATGACCTGAAATTAGGCGAAACTCACGGTCAGGTCGCACTTTGGACCGGCTCCGACACCGAGGCATATTTTTCGAACTTGAAGGTCAGACGCGGAGAATTTTAGAACAGCAGTGTTGTGATAAATTTAGTTAACAGCTCACCCGGCCGGCTCCTCACGACTCCAGCGCAAGATTTTCCGTCTCGGACAAATACACGTCGTGCGGTTCCGGGGAAATCCGGTGACGCGCCCGCTCCCCTTCGCCCAAATCTGGCATTTCAAGAGCACTCTCGTCTGTACGATACGAGAACAGATGGAACCAGCGCAAAATGATTACAGTCGCTAAGATCCACCACACGAACCACGTTCTCTGAATGAAAACGATCATGCGAGTCCTCCGCATCTGCCGCCAACCACCACGAAAGTGGTATTTCCAGCTAAACTTGCCGCAGTATACTATATAGTCGATGGAATTAATAGACATATAGTGAAAGACCCGCAGCTATTTGCAATCAGGGGGCAAGACGCGTTCATGAATCGAATTAACCGGGACCCGAAAATGTCCCAATTCACGGTCGCAATCATCGGAGGGGGATTCACGGGCGCGACGCTCGCAGCTCAGCTCTTGTGCAGGTCAGGTGGACGCATCTCGGTAGTTCTCATCGAGAGAAGCGCGCGCCTTGGCCGCGGCGTAGCCTACAGCACCGAATGCATGGAACACTTGTTGAATGTGCGGGTGCGGAACATGAGCGCGTATGCAGACGATCCAGAACACCTTCTCGAGTGGGCGCGCCTCAACCATGACCGCAACGCTTCCGCTGACGACTATCTCCCGCGACCGTTGTATGGTCAGTACATTGCGTCCGTGCTGCAGCAAGAGATCGAGCGTCACCCCGGCCACGTCGAACATGTGCAAGATGAAGCCATCTCTCTGGCTCGCGTTGGAGATACCGCAGAGATTCGTCTCCGCAGCGGCCGGACATTGCTCGCCGACAAGGTAGTGGTTGCCCTTGGTAATTTTCCGCCGGGTGATCCTCGGCTTCCGGGAAAAACGCCGCACAGCCTGCGTTATGTTTCGAATCCGTGGAAATCGAATCTCTGGACTCCTAGCGCGTCTGGCGATGTCTCTCATGACAAGAATGTTCTGCTGGTCGGTTCGGGTCTAACCAGCGTAGATGTTGCGATTACCCTGCGTGAACGTGGATTCCGCGGCACCATTCACATCCTTTCCCGCCGCGGCCTGCTGCCCCAGACTCACAAAGCGACTGCCGTTTGGCCACCATTTTGGGACGATCAGTCTCCCAGAACTGTTCGCGGACTCTTGCGCTTAGTTCGCACCCAAATAGAAGCTGCGGAAAAAGAGAGCAGCAACTGGCGGGCCGTGATCGACTCCCTTCGTCCTTTCACGCAAGAAATCTGGCGTTCCCTCTCGCTCGTGGAGCGGCGCCGATTCCTGCGCCACGTGCGCCCCTACTGGGATGTGCATCGTCACCGCGTCGCGCCTGCGATCGGAGTTCGCCTTACATCGCAGATTCAGAATGGCCAGATTAAAATTCATGCTGGCCGCGTCAAAGAGTATTGCGAAGATGTTGAGGGAGTCGATGTCACTTACCGCGAACGCGAGTCTGGACAACTGGATCGGCTGCGCGTGGACCGTGTGATCAATTGCACGGGTCCCGAAAGTGACTGTCGCAAGGTGGACGATTCTTTGCTAGCGGATCTCATGCGGCGAAAACTTGCTCGGCCGGACCCATTGTTCCTGGGCCTGGATGTTTCCCCGGAAGGCGCTTTGATCGATGCTTACTGCGATGTCTCCGATCTTCTTTATGCCATCGGCCCGGTTCGCAAGGGGAGCCTCTGGGAAACCATCGCGGTTCCGGAACTCCGAGTCCAAGTATCCGAACTGTCGAGGCTCCTGATAGCCGCTTGCGACCAGGAAAAGTCCAATCCCAGCAACCGCGAACCTGTCGCGGCGCCAAGGTAGGACTTGCTCCAATTACCCTGGATTTAGCTGAACCCCGGTCGCTTGGCCGGAATGCACCATGAAGGGAATGCACACTCGGGCGACGATTACTCCATCTGGCGAGTGGAGAAGTTCGAAAGTTTGGTTCGCACCGTAAAGCGATTCCAGCCGTTCTTTCGTAATTCTCAAGCCGATTCCATTCCCCACGCCTGGCGTGAGTTGCGGTGCTGGCCCGGAATTTGTTATCTCAATCCGAAGTTTTCCTTCGCGCCGGCCGGAACTGATGCGGATCTCGCCGCCTTCCAGCAATCTTGAGATGCCGTGCTTGACGGCATTGTCGACGATTGGCTGCAATAAAAGATGTGGGATCTCTGCATCCAGCGTTTCAGGAGCAATGTCGTGCACCACTCTCAGCCGTTCTTCAAACCTGACCTTCTCGATGTCAAGATAGCAATTCACAAATTCCAGTTCCCGCTGAACGGTCGTAATCTGAGTGCCTGCAGTCTCAAGACTCAACCGCAAAAGATCGCTCAAGCGGCAAATCATGTGGTCGGCGGCCCGCACGTCGGTCAACATCAGTGCCGAAATCGAATGCATGGTATTAAAAAGAAAATGCGGCTGCAGTTGGCTCTTGAGTGTTTGCAATCGCGCCGTGGCCAGTTGCGACTCAAGTTGCGCGGCGCGAACCTCCCCCTTTTGCGACCGTTGATAATAAGAAATCGCATGTGCGACCAGCACGATCGGTACATAAGCGCTGAATACATCGTCGACAACACTTCCCAAAAACATACCCCGGAGTACATTCCATGAAACCCGGAAGGCATGGGTTTGCGGATTCCAGAGGGCTGCAGTCCAATCGTGCACGCTGGGATCCCAGTAGCCATAAGGTGTGACTGCCTTCAGGAGGATGTGCCCCACGGTAAACGCCAACCCGAAACCCAGATGCAACAGCGCACGCCTGATCCACTTTCCCCTTTGAATGGGAAATTGCAGTGCCAGCACGTAAGCAAACGGAGTCAACGGGGCATACGTAAGGATCTGGCTGAATTCCATGCCCGCGACGCCTCTAAGGCCCATGCCTTCGTGGAGCGGACGATAAAGTTGGTAGATAGTGGCCGTGGCCGCGAGTGATACGAACGTCCATGTCCCGAAGCTGAGCGCCCACAGGCGGCTATCGCGAATCTTCACAGAACTATTCAATCACGTCTTGTCTATAAGTTCGCTCTTTCCCGAGTGCTATGGGATCAGTGGCCATCTGCCAGGGACGAATGGGGAATATTTGTCAAATGGTGACAACTCACGGCTTCGCTCGTCCAAAAAGTATTCTGCGGAGCCATGGAAAACGCCATCCCATCTACTCACGCCGGTGCTTCACCTTCACCAATGGTGCCACTACAAAAAGCGATCCGCGTAGTGCTTGCCGATGACGAACGGCTCGCCCGTGAAAAGCTGCGGCTTCTGCTTGCCTCGGAATCCGGAATCGAGATCGTTGCCGAATGCGGCGATGGCGCACAGGCTGTCTCGGCGATTCGGACGCATCAAGCCGATCTGGCGATCCTTGATGTGCAAATGCCGGGCATGGACGGCTTTCAGGTCTTGAGCCAGCTTTCCGCCGCCGAAATGCCCGTTGTCATCTTTGCCACGGCGTACGACCAATATGCGCTGCGCGCCTTCGAAGCGAACGCGCTCGACTATCTGCTGAAGCCTTTCGATCAAGAGCGTCTCCACAATGCCATAGAAAAAGCCAGACTTCACTTAAGCGGCTCTCAGAACCGTGAGATCACGCGCCGCATCCTCGATCTGTTATCGCAGATTGTTCCTGGAATGCCTGTCCCGGCTCCCGGTGAAAGCCGCCTGGTGATTCGAGAAAAAGGCCGAATCATATTTTTGAATTTGGATCAGATCGATTGGATCGACGCATCGGCAAATTATGTTCGGCTGAACGTGGGCAAGGAATCTCATCTAGTCCGCGAAACTATTGGCAAAATTGCCGAACGCCTGGACCCCAACCACTTCGTTCGCATTCATCGCTCGACGATCGTCGATGTCCGAAAAATAAAAGAGCTGATTCCGGTAAACAGCGGCGAGTACATCGTGGTGCTCAGAAATGGCAAAGAGCTATCCTGCAGTCGCGGCCACCGCGCGGCCTTGCAGAGCCTGATCGATAAAAATTCCTGAAAGCATCTCGGGGGCCGAAAAATGAACCGGCGCGAGCTGATAACCGGGCTGGGAGTTCTAGGTGTTGGCAGACTGGCGCGCGGAAGCCAGCAGAGCGCAACTCCTGCAAATGCCCAAGCTGTTGCACACGCGCCCGAAGACTCGACCGCACTTCCGCCCGTCGTCGCCGGCATCCAGTTACCCGATTCAGCCATCGTGCGGAAAGCGATGCAATTGGCGCAGAACGCGTACCCTCTTTATTTGTTGAACCACTCAATCCGCACCTTTCTTCTCGGTTCGCTGGTTGGCCGCGTCCGCGGTCAGCATTTCGACGAAGAGATCCTCTTGCTTGCATGCATCTTGCATGACCTTGGATTGACCGATCGTTATCAGGGAGATTTGCCCTTCGAGATTCAAGGTGCACAAGCTGCCCGGCAGTTCCTGCAGGAGAATGCCTATTCCGAAAATAAAATACAGCTCGTGTGGGATGGAATCGCGATGCATCCGCTTGCCATCGGCCAGTTCAAGCAGCCGGAGGTTGCGCTGGTCGGCGAAGGGGCAGGCGCCGACGTCTTCGGCCCCGATCTCTCCGAGATAAAGAAGGCCGATGTCGATGAAGTCGTGAAGGCGTTTCCAAGGCTGGGCTTTAAAGTCGCTTTTGTCGACACCTGCGCCGAAGTGGTTCGCAGGCACCCACGAGGAGCTTCCCGCAGTTTTATGCGTGACATCGGTGAACGCCGCGTTCCCGGTTTTCGGCCGGCGAACATCTGCGACCTGATTACGCAGTCGTCTTTTTCCGGATAGCTATTTATTTCGGATTTGGCGGGCTGGCAGAGATTTCTTCCTCTTCCTGCTTCCTTTACGGGCGAAATCAAAAAAGCGTTCTCGATAGTTCGACAGCACGGCGAACAGAAACGAGCTACTTGTGTCCACCATTCTTTTCCGCGGCTTTCTTCTGCTCCTCCGCCGTCCAAGGTGGAACGATGCCGTTTTCACGCGCATAAGCAACGGCTTGGCCAAGGTGCTCGTGTGCATCGGCCACCAGGATATACACCACATCGCCGGCGTTCGCCTGTGGACCCAGCTTCGGCAGCAGCTTTGCGAAATCGGCGTTGCTCATGCCGCTGATGGCCTTCTGTGTGAACTCCCAGGATTTGTTAAGCTCGGCGACGATCTGAGTTTTATCAGTGGTTGACTTCTCGAACGTCTTTCCATCGAAACCCTCCGGCTTCGGCGCTCCCATCATGGCGAGTATCCCATAGCGCTCGCCGGCGACATGACGGAACAATTCCGCAAAAGAACGCGAATCCGCGGAAGTACGCCAAGTGAATTTTTCGGCGGGAATCGCTTTCGCGAGATCGCTGAACTTCTTCTGTACTGCTTCCAGATCAAGCAGGGATTGCGCCTTCATGTCGTAACTGGGGGTAGTTGAGTCCGAGGCTGCCGCGGCCGAATTTTGTGCCGATGCAGAAACCAGTCCCGCGCTCACAATCAACGTAATGCACACGAATGCCCAGCCAACATTTTTCATACTCGATCCTCCTCGATTGAAATGCCGGGGTAATAGACGAGGGCGGCAGACAATAGTCTCCACTGTTGAAGCCATGTTTTTGTGCACTCATGCAAGTGAATCCTCTATTGGTCCCATGTTCTGTTGGAAGGCTTCACGGCACGCTAATCGCCGCATACGCGCGAGGGCGTATGCTAAACTGCAAACTTGAGTTCAATTCATCCTCTCCATTGCCAAGAGGGGGAGTGCACGGTGCGTCTGGCTTTCTGCCTTTTCTGCATTTTTTCCCTGATTGCGATTCCTTGTTGCGCGGTTTCACCCACGGACTACTACAACCATGTGGTGTTCGATAACAGCATTACGCCCGATTACTACTATTACAGCAGCGGCAGATCGGTGAGTCCCAGCACGGTGCAGTTGCTGTCGGGGGCTTTGCCGGTTGAAAAAAAGAACTTTTTCACGGCTCCGAATGCGCTGCGCTTGCAGTGGCAGTCTACAGCGGGAGGCAGTTGGGAGGCGGAAGTGCGCGTAGTCAGTATGCGCAATCGGCCGACTGACTTTCGTGGCGATACACTTTACTTGTGGTGTTATTCGCCGGAAGCGATTCCTGCTGCCGACTTGCCATTTATTCAGCTGGAGGATGAGCAGCATGACTTTACTGCTCCGCTCAAACTAGATGGCATTGCCGGCGATATGCCCGCCAAACATTGGGTCCAGATCCGGCTGCCGTTGAGCGAGTTTGAGACCGCTTCGATTCATCCTTTTCAGCCACGCGCTTTGCACAGCGTGCACTTCGGCCAGAGCGAAGCCGATAACATGCCGCACACCTTAATCATCGACGAAATCAAAATCGACGATAAGAGTATCGCGTCGCCGGTTGCACCTGAAGTCCGGAGTGTCCCACGGGCGCCGCAGAACGTGCGCGCTAAAGGCTACGATCGGCACATCGACATTAGCTGGGATTCAAGCGAGACCGAAGATCTGCAAAGCTACGCGATTTACCGGTCACTCGGAGGACACAAATTCGAGCCGATCGGAATTCAGAGTGAGGGTATTAATCGCTATACCGATTTCGTAGGGCGTCCGGGCGTAAACGCTTCTTACCGCGTGAAGGCGGTGGACCGCTCCTACCGTCAGTCTGCCATGTCCGAGGCGGCAACGGCGTCGACCCGGGAGTTATCCGACGATGAATTGCTCGATATGTTGCAGGAGGCATGCTTTCGTTATTACTGGGAGGGAGCCCATCCGGATGCAGGGACGACGCTGGAAAATATTCCGGGAGATGATCGCATCGTGCCGACCGGCGCCACCGGCTTTGGCATTATGGCTCTCATTGTCGGGGTGGATCGCAGATTCATCACACGCGATCAGGGTATTGAACGGCTTACGCGAATCCTGGACTTCCTCGAGAAAGCGCCTCGCTACCACGGCGTATGGCCGCACTTTCTGAATGGCTACACGGCTCAGAGCATGTTGGTTTTTGGCATGTTCGATAATGGCGGCGATCTGGTGGAGACGTCATTTCTGATGGAAGGATTGTTGGCCGCGCGCCAGTACTTCAAGGGAGCCGGCGAAGGTGAGCAAAGCGTCTACCAGAGAATTACTCACCTCTGGGAGACGGTCGAGTGGGACTGGTACCGGCGTTCGCCGCAGGATCGAGCGTTGTTATGGCACTGGTCTCCGCAGTGGTCTTGGTATATCGATCATCGGCTGACCGGTTTTAACGAAACCATGATCACCTACCTGCTGGCCATCGCATCGCCTACACATGGCGTTCCTGCGGATTTCTATTACACGGGATGGGCGGGCCAGTCACCGGCCGCGGTTGCCTATCGAAGTGGATGGTCGGGATCGAGCGAAGGAGATCATTACCGGAACGACCACACGTACTACGGCATCAAGCTTGATGTGGGGGTCGGCACAGGGGGACCGTTATTCTTCACGCAGTATTCGTACATGGGTTTCAATCCCCGCGGCATCCACGACCGGTTCACAGATTATTTTGAGAACAACCGCCACATCGCGCTTATTAATCTGGCCTATTGTGAAGCGAACCCCAGCCACTTCCAAGGTTACGGCGCGGATGATTGGGGTTTGACGGCGAGCGACGACCAGTTAGGTTATCTCGCTCATGCTCCGGATCCGGCGAATGACGATGGCACGATCACGCCGACGGGCGCGCTCTCATCGTTTCCGTATACGCCAGAGGCTTCCATGGCTGCGCTTAAATTTTTTTATCGCGAGCTGGGAGACCGGCTGTGGGGAGTTTACGGACCGCGCGACGCGTTCAATCTTTCCCGCAACTGGTTCTCTCCTATTTACATGGGCCTCGATCAGGCGCCGATTGTAGTAATGGTAGAGAACTATCGCAGCGGCCTGGTCTGGAAAATGTTCATGTCCAACCCGGAGATTCAACCCATGCTTGATAAGATCGGTTTCCAGCCGGATAAGGCGGCGAGCGCGTCGGCCACGACGCATTAGTCTGACCATTTCTCGCATGCTGTTGTAGAAGCCGGTTTCTCGAATCGATTGCCAACAACCCTTTTCTTATTCTCGTGCATCCCACTGCGCCGCCCCTCTCTAGAGAGCATGGCCGCCAACTTTGTTGAACATGGCCGGCAAATGCAGTTACTGGATGCTGAGAAGCGATCCGGTAGGCGGTTGCGTGCTGTTTAAAAGGAGATGTTGCCTGCATTTTCGGTACGCGCGATCGAGAAGAGGAGAATTTTATGAGTCGGTCGAGTTTGGCAGTCCACGTCACACTGCTGATGGTTTGCATGTTAGTAACCGCCGCGTCAGTGCAGGCTCAATATCGAGCTTCGCTGCGGGGAACGGTAAAAGATTCCGAGGGCGCGGTGATTCCCGGTGCGACCGTCACATTAACAAATACGGGTACGAACAACACCCTGGTGTCGGTATCCGATGCGAATGGCATTTATAACTTCAATGCACTCCCGCCGGTTCCCTATCGAATCACCGTGGAACATGCAGGCTTCATGAAAAAGGTGTTGGAGCATGTCGTCATTATCCCTGAGCAGCCGAATGGACTCGACCTGCAACTTGATCTGGGCCAGGTTCAGCAGACTGTAACTGTATCGGATACAGCCCAACCGCTCGACACGGAGACAGCGACTGTGAGCGGAACCGTCACCAGCAACCAGATACAGCACATGCCGTCCTTTGGGCGGGATGTTACTAAACTCGCGCAACTGGCTCCCGGCTCTTTTGGGGATGGTTCGCAGGCCGCCGGCACAGACAACTACAATCTTCCCGGCACGCAGACGCAGGCTGGCGCTTCCGGTGGCAACGATGGCATCTTCAAGACCGAGAACGGCGCGCAGATTATTTCCAATGGCAACCAGTCGGAGAACAACGGCATTTCGATTGACGGCATCAGCACCACGAGCGCTGTCTGGGGCGGCGCCACCGTCATCACTCCGTCTGAGGATTCCGTTGATAACGTAAAAATAGTTTCGAACAGCTATGACGCCGAAGATGGCCGCTTTGCCGGCGCCCAGCTTAAGATCACTTCCAAGAGCGGCACCAATAACTTTCACGGCAGCCTCTTCTTCACCGCCCACCAACCGAATCTCAATGCCTATCAGCCATACAACGGCTACGGCAATCCCACGCTGAGAGACGACAATCAGTTCAATCAGTTCGGCGGAAGCATCGGCGGCCCGATCTGGAAAAATAAGATTTTTTTCTTTTTTAACTATGAGACGGTGCGCGAGCCCAACTCCAACCTCACGGGCAACGGATGGTACGATACCCAGGCTTTCGACGCCCTGGCGCCCGCCGGAAGCATCGCCGCCACGTATCTCCAATTTCCTGGCAATGGCGTGATCAATCGTGGCATCAGTCCAAATAGCAATTGCGCCGCTGCAGGTCTGAACGAGGGAGTTAACTGTGTAACGATTCCCGGCCAGGGGATTAATGTAGGTACTCCCTTGACAACAGGTCTGCGTACACAGGATCTGGGCTGGACCAGCGTCAGCAATCCGGGGTGCGGTGGGAATGGCACTGGTTGCCCCGGCGGTCTGAGCAATGTGGCTGATCTTGCGAATTACATAACCTCGAACCCGACCACCTTTACCGCCGTCCAATACAATGGCCGTGTCGATGCGGACGTGACCAGCAAAGATCGAATCGGCGCTGCCATCTACTGGGTTCCACTATCGAAGACCGATTACAACGGCAACCGTGCCTATGATCTCTTCCATCATTCGCAAATCAATGACGCATTCTCTGCAATCTGGAATCACACTATCTCAGCGTCATTTCTGAACGAAGCTCGCGTGAATGCAGCCGGATGGCGCTGGAATGAAATTTCCGATAATCCGCAATCGCCGGTTGGACTTCCGGTGGACAACATCGGCACGATCGGCAGCATCACGCCAAATCAATTCGGGCCTCCTGTGGGCAGCATCGACAATCAGTGGACTTATACTTACAAGGATGTGGCCACGAAGGTTCTGGGGCGTCATACCATTAAGTTTGGCGGTGAGGCTACGCGCCTCTTCTACCTGCAAAACAATGTGTCTAACGGGAACGGCGTGCCGGCCTACTTTTTCTTCAATATGTGGGATTTCCTCAATGATGCGCCACACAATGAGACGGGAAATTTCAGTCCTACCACCGGGGAACCTACGACCGAGCGGCAGGACGACCGTACAAACATTCTGGGATTTTTTGCTCAGGACGATTTCAAAGTAAAACCGAACCTGACGCTAAATCTCGGCCTGCGCTGGTCTTACTTCAGTCCACTCTCTTCAAAAGAGAACAACATGCTGGAGGCCACCCCAGGCGCGGGGGCGAATTACATGACTGGACTAGTCGTCCACAAAGGAAACTCGTGGAACGCGCAGAAGGATAACTTCGGGCCACAAGTTGGTTTTGCCTGGAGTCCGAATGGATACAACAACAAACTCGTGGTTCGTGGCGGCTATGGTTTGAGCTACAACCAGATAGAAATCTCTATTTCGTCCAACATCGTGAATAATCCTGGGCTGGCGGTGGCGCCGGACTTTAACATGCCTACACCGACCTCGCCGAATCCTGGGATTTTTTACGCCATTTCATCCGGTGCGCATGATCTCTACGGCTATCCTCCGAACCCCAACGCCGTCTCACCCTTCGGTGCAAATGGTCTACCCACGACCGGTACGGTTGGCGTCGAGATCTTCCCGAATACGCTTCCCACCACGATGGTTCATCACTACTCCCTGGATACTCAATATGAGTTGGGCCGAGACTTCGTGATGACGCTGGGATATCAGGGAAGCTTGTCGCACAACATCTACTTCCACGAGAATCCGAATGCCGTTCCCGCAACCAGCGGTTTCACGCTTAACCCGCAGATCAATGGCGGAGATTATTGGGGCGTGGGCGGGCGCGCAAACTACAACGCCATGCTCACGGAGTTGAAGCATCAGTTCTCGCACCAGTTTATGGCCGATGCCCAGTTCACCTGGTCCAAGAGCATGGACACCAGTTCCGCGCCATACTCGGAACAGCCCTACCCTTATGACCTTAACCTCGATTACGGACGCTCCGACTACAACGTCGGCAAGGCGTTCAAGATCTTTGGAATGTGGCAGCCGGTCTTCTTCCGTGGAAGCGACAATTGGGTTGAAAAGATCGCCGGCGGCTGGTCGCTCAGCGGCATCTTCAACCTTCACTCCGGATTCCCCTGGAGCCCTGAAGTGAACGTTGTAGGCGGAAGCCTCTATTGCGGAGAATGCGGTTATTCGACGCTCTTTCCTGCTGCTGCTCTGGGCGGCGCAGGCACGAGCACCAGCAATGATGCGTTCAAAGGGCCGAACAGCTCGAACTTTCCTTTGACTGCCAGCCAGGGGAATGCGTCGGCATATTTCTCCACGCCAACTTACGCTCCTTACAACTGCAACACCTGCTACGGAACTGCGCTGCCTCAGCCCCCCGGAGTTCATCGGAACTCGCTGAATCTTCCTGGATACAGAGACGTTGACCTGACGGTAGCCAAGGGTTTTGGTCTGCCAAACAATCGAGTACTTGGCGAAAACGCCAGGCTCGAACTCCGAATTGACGCTTACAACGTGTTCAACAATTTGAATTTAAACCCGAATTCCATCTCGAATAACATTAGCAGTTCGAACTTCGGCACGATTTCAGGCGCGCTTGCGGGACGCGTGGTTGGGCTCACGGCGCGCTTCAGCTTCTGAAGTTGTAACGCCCAGATGCCGGGTTACGGACAGCCGCTGCAGGCCGGCGTTCGCGGCGTGTAGTAGCCCAAAGAAACCGTTCCCGTAGGAGCGATTACATTCGTTAGGTCCGTTTCCACGAAGAATCCGTGGCCGGAATCGATGGCGTAATACTCCGCCGCGAATGGGGAGTAAACGAACGGTCCCGTGAAGGTGCCTGCGGAGCGGCCGTTGGCGTCAGGCGCGGCGGCAAACGTTCCTGTAAACGGAGTGTCGAGCGCGGGCAAGAAATTAGCGTCAAAATCCAGAAGGCCAGATAAAGTTCCGGCCGATGCCGTGGCCGTCATTGGGCCTTCGCCTGCATCAAAAAGAAGTCCATTTTGCTGGACTATGTCAATACCGTAGGTGCCGCCGAAGGTGAGGGGCGCGGCAGCTTGCGGGTATGCGATTCCGGCTCCAAGAAATCCGTAGTTGATGTCTCCCGAGGCGAGGACCAGCGCAGGATTCCCGTTGCCGGTAAGGAAGAGGAAGAATAGAGGGGTAAAACTCCCCGTTGGTTCAGGGACGAAGTGGTTGAAAGCCGCGCGCACGTGACCGTCTCCAGGATGGGTAACAGAATACAATCCCGCGAATGAGGCGCTGATCTGCGTACCGGCTGTGCCTTCAGCCTGGTTGGCCTGCAGAAATGTATCGGTAATTGCATTTGTGATATTGCCCGCGCCGTCGGCGGTGAACACGCCCACCGAAGTCGCGCTGGCTGGAAAATAGGTGCCGAAAGTGAGATCCTGACCTGGGACCCCGAACACATACGTCCCGGAGAATACGGAATCACCGGTAAAGGTGCCGGTGGCAGATCCCTGACCGATGGCCAGTCCGATGGTCGAACCAATGCCGCTCATGTCGCTCTCAATCAATTTTATGTGAGTGGCATCGACAATATAGCCCGTGAACGTATATAAGCCCGAAGAAAAGAGGGGTATGTTCAGAGTTATTGTGACCGCGCCGTACGGATCGGGAGGGGATACGGTGCCCGTCATTGTGGCCGAGTCGGTGATCGTTCCGGCGATGTTCTGGTCGCCCACGCTGCCGTTCCCGGAAATAATGTTGGGCGAGTCAATATTAAAAATGCCGCCGAATGCTGTGGGCACGCCCTGGTAAAGATCGGTGCCGCTCATCACAAAGGCGTAGCCGGCCGTAGGCGCGGTAACGCTGCTGGTCTGCAAATCCATGGTGCCGGTAGCAGCGATCGAGAGGGTGGATGTTGGAAGCGCGGTAATCAGGGTCTGCGAACTGGAGAGAAACACGAAGGTGAATAGCTCCGTGCCATTCGTACCAAGATCCTGGTCGGTGGTGTTGATGTTGAGCGTTCCTCGGCCATCGATCCCGAGGAAATAACTGCCTCCGGTGATCGCGTCTGCCTTCCCCGAGATGAACGTGCTCGGATTGGGATCAAAGAAGTTGAGAATTTGCTCGCCCGAGGCGATGTTGCCTTTGCCATCGAGGACGACTACTCCGGCAAACTGGTAGGGGTTAAATCCGGAATCCATTCCCTGTGCTTGCAAAACATAGGTGCCTTTCAGCATGGCGGCAAAACCGGTGACGACGAGTCCGGCGACAACATTTTGAGTGTGCGCTGCGGTCGCGAACGCCAAAATGGTGACGGGCAGGCTGCTTCCAGGAAAAGTTGTTGGAGGCGTGTAGGTGACCGGTGTACCGCTCGCGGTGTGCGACGCGCTGAGTGAGCCGCAGGGACTGCTCGTGCCTGTGGCCGGAAGCGCGCACTCCAAAGACCAATCCACTCCACTGTTGCTCGGATCATTGGTCACAACTGCGGTAAGAGTCGCGGTCGCGTTGATGGCAACCGAGGCCGGTGGCGCGGGCTTAAAAGCGATGGTGACGGGCGTCGCGGCCGGAGCCGTTTGGTTTTGTACACTCGTGCTACTGCTGCTGCTGCATCCGGCCATTAGCAAAAGCATCACGGCTGGCAGAAGAAAATAAATCCATTGTCTGGTTGCCACTGCCAACCTCCTTGAGTTGAATAGCGTAAGCATAAGTGCCACTGGACTAACTCCCGAACTCACCTGCCAACTCGAACCCGAAGGCCGCGTCGCGCCGCAGGTCATTGTCCCGTACCTCGCAGATATATCGTTTGGATATTGCCGAGGGTTGCGGATGACTCGCTCGTTCCCTGCGTGTAATTAATAGTGACGCTTCCCGCATTGAATCCCGCGGCCGACGGATTAAAAGTCAGGGTCAGAACGCAACTGCTGCCGGGCGCCAAGCTAAAGGGACAGTTGTCCGTCTCGGTGTAGTTGCCCTTGACCACAACCTTGCCAATAAAGAACACGCTCAGCGGAGACGCTATGGTTCCATCGTTTGTGAGCGTAATGGTCTGAGGGGGGGGCGGCACTCCCAGCGATATCACCACGGTGCCAAAATCCAGTCCCGCGCTGGGAGACATTCTCAATGGGCTCGCCGGATTTGCTTTCAACTCCACCGGAAAACGTCCGCTATCGATTTCGCAGTCGGAGGCCACCCCATTGGTCGAACCGCATTGCAGAGTGTTCAGTTGCAGGAAGAAGTCCACTCCGTTGTTGGCGAAATTAGCCATCGTGTACGGCTGAGGGACATACGTTACCTGTAAGCTGCATGAGGTTTGCGGAGCGAGCAGAAGTCCCATGCAGGTTTCCGAAGAGATCTGGAAATTTGGCTGCAAGCTGGTTGGATCACTATCGCAGTTGTAAGTGATGGTGCTGACGTCCGGCGTGATGCTGCTGTAGCTGCCGGGACCATTGCCCACGACCTGAAGACCGCCCACCGCACTGGTTTCCTGCAACGGGTGCGGCAGAGTGAGATGGGGCACATTGCCGCTGACACTTGGTGGCGGATTCAGGCACGGCGCGAAATCGAGAATCTGGACAGGATTTGCGCTGAAATTAGTGAACGTAAGCGAATGAGGAAGGCTCGATTCCGAGAGCGCTTCCGCACCAAAGTCGATTTCAGGAACGGAGGGTTCGATTGCGCTTGCCCCGAAACCTGAGATGGGCACGGCGAATGCCGTGTTGGTGTCCGCACTCACAGGACTATTGACGGTCAAGGTCGCGGTGAGCGGAATTGGACAGTCGGCCGGAGGAGCACCCGCCATGGAAACTGGAGATCCAAAGGGTAGCCAGGGGCAGCTTTCCTGTGGTGCAAAGGTGATCGTGATAACGCACGATTGTCCTGGAGCGAGGGAGAAACTCGAGCCAGCCGGAGAAGCGCAGGTGTCCTGCTCGGTAAAATTGGGCAGCCCGTTGAAATCGCTGGGAGCGTTATTGTCGAAGACGCCGGTGCCTGGCGCCAAACTCAATGTCAGACCGTTCAGCGTATTGCCCGCAAGATCACTATTAGACAGCGCGATGGTCTGCGTAGTTGGAGCGGACCCGAGCAATTGAGGCGGCGCCGGCGGCGTCGGGGGCGTGGTCGAGCTGCCGCCGATAAGTTGCATCGGGAAAGTCAGCAGAGCTGGAGAAAGAGTGATCGGTTGCTGGCAAGCAGTTGAATTGCCCACCGCCAGGCACAAGCTTCCGGAGTCTCCAGGATTGTTGATGCTCGAGCCACTACAGGATTTGGTGTTCACTGCATAGGCCGGGGAAACGGCGGATTGCAGAACATATCCGTTCGGCGTTGAACTGAAAGTGACGCTATTAAGACCTGAGCCGACCACTCCGCCAATCTGACCGGCCGCCGATCCGTTCGTCCCGATGATCTGCAGAATTATGGTGTTTCCACTGATTTGGCCGTTTACCAATGCGTTACCGAAACAAGGGTAATTGCTTATGCTTGTGCTTGGGTTTGTGAAGTTCAGATTTCCCGTGATGGTCGCATTGCTGGCGCCGATATTCGGCCCCTGAACAAGTGCTCCTGTGACCACGAAGTCTTGATTGGATAAACCCGCGGCGCCGCCGGTACTGTGAAAGCTTCCTGTGATTGCTCCGGTGAGCGGTGGTACCGAGACTGCGCTCCACTGCAGTCCTGACTGAACGGTTCCGCAAGGCGCGCCATTCACCATCGAACCGGCGGTTGACGAGTAGGTGCCCGTCATCGTCGAGCCATCGGAACTTAACGTGCCGGTAAAGCTAAAATTTTGTGTGCCGGTTGTGACAGTGAGAGTTACGCTCTTGCCGCTAATCGTTCCGGTGAGGGGAGCCGATCCGCTATTGCAGACTGTTGGTATTCCGCCTGCCTGAGCCGGTGGGAACGAGACGGAGTACACTACTTGCCCGTTCACGGTGGAATTGTTTTGCAGCAGAAACCCGCCCTGCACGCCGCCAACGAAGGACTGATCGGACGGATTCGCGACAGTAAACTGCCAGTTGCCCGCAACCGCTCCATTGCCCCGCGATCCGCTGGAGGAGTTACTGCCACATGCGGAGAGCATCAAAGTGCCGGCCAGCAGCAAAATCCAAAGACTCTTCACATTCCCTCCGCGAAAGAGGAAAGTGTTCTGTGATTGGACCAAAGGGCTGTACATCTAATTATCTCCATGACATTTTCACGTTCTAGAAGGCCCACTTGAGACCAAACTGCAAGGTGCGGGGCCGGTGCGCATCCAGTGGGTGCAAAAAGGAAGCGCCATCGACGCAATTGGCTCCACTACCGGCAAACCCGGCGGAATACTGCGGGCCGGCATAACAACTGACGACGTTGTTTCCGCTGCTGCCTGGATTATCGGGATCGTAAATTCGGAATTGAGTGTGATTGAAAACGTTGAAAGCTTCAGCACGGAACTCAATGTCACTGGATTCTCGAATCTTGAAGTGCTTGAGCACCGCGAAATCAAAATTAACGCGCCCCGGATTATTTAAAAAGTTCCGGCCGGCGTCGCCGAAGGTCAGGCCGCGCGGAGCCACGAACTGCGATGGATTTCCGATGAGTGGGCCGAAGCTTTGGGCATTGCCGCCGGGCGAAGGCAATCCTTTTACAACGTCAGGATATGAGGCCGCGATGCCGAGCCCACTCGATACGCCTGCATTATCGGTTAGAGAAATACCGGTGTTGCCGGCACTATTGATCACCGTGAAGGGCGTGCCGGATTGAACAAGCGTGACCCCCGAGAGCTCCCAGCCCTCAAGCAGTTCATTCGCCCATCGCGAACAACAGCGCGCCGAGGGCGGCGCATCTTCTTTAGTTTCGCGTTCGCCGAGTCGCGCGTACAAATCTTTCGGCAGGCGATACACATAGCTGACGTTCAGGAGATGGCGCTCGTCGAAATTCGAACTGGCCCGATTTTCACGCAGGTCATAAGAATTGACCAGAACCGGATCGCTTCGGTCGGAAGCATCATCGATCGAGTGGCTGTACGAGTACGAGATTCCAGCCGTCAGCGGTCCACTGGTGTGGCGCAGCGTAGTCTGAAGCGCGTGATACGTCGAATCGGCGACATTCTGCAGCGAGAGCACTCTGCCGAGGCCTGGGTAGGGACGGCCGGGGAGCGAGTTTACATTCGGAATATTCGGGTTGGTGCACGCCGCCTGCAAATACATGTAGGCGGGATTTTGCGGCGTCACCTGGGTTCCGTTCTGAAGCTGGAACGGAGTGGTGCCATCTCCTGGGTTCGTATTCACACCGGGCGCTGGGACGGTGCAATCCGTGATTGTCAGAGGCTCCGTGGGACCGAAAGGATTTTCGCTCGTAGGCAGCGGCGACAACTGGTTGAGTTGACGCTCGACTGTTAGGTGGGTTCCCTTGCTCCCCACGTAGGCGAGGGTAAATACGGAAGTCGCGTTCAGCTCGCGTTGAATTCCGAAGCTCCACTGCTGTGCATTGGACCAGACTGCTTTTGTCGGAATCGATGTGACGTCCAAAGGAAAAACGGAGCCGGCGGCAGGCACGGAAGTTGAGGAACTCAGAGGATTGGCGCATCCACTGTTCGACGGATCAAAGGTTGAGCCAAACCCAACATTCCCGATGCACGGATAGTTGAGAGGAAGCGGTTGCGTCATGCTCAGCACGAGCGGGGCGCTGGCTTCAAGGGAACCGGTATTGGCTTCGTTCCCGGTGCCGTGCTCATAGAAGATGCCATAACCACCGCGGATCGACGTCTTACCGTCGCCCCACGGATCCCATGCAAAACCAACTCGCGGAGCTGGATTGAACAGGTGCCCCTGCATGCAGCTACTGGGGGTGCCGTTCTTGCCGCACTGCACCAAGCCCAGGTCGCTGACCACATCAGGATTCAGCGCAAATGTGCCGGGATTAAATGATACGGGCGAAGATCCAGCCGTTTTATCGAGGAGCACACCATACACCGGGTCCACTGCGAATCGCGTCGCATCGAAGCGCGAAGCTTCCCAGTTCCATGCGTTCCCGTTCTTCTCGCTATAAGTTCCAAACAGACTGATTCGCAAACCTAAGTTCACAGTGAGCCGGCTGGTTACTTTCCAGTCATCCTGGAAATAGGGCTCGGCAATCTGGTAGCGCTGATAGTAACGGCGCTGCGCGGAATCCTGGGTAAAGCTCTGAATAAATCCGGTCGGAGTTCGGGTCGAATTCTGGGAGGACTCAACCAGAAAATCGGCGAACGCATTTCCCGTACTGTGGGCGAGATTGCTAAAGGTGAGCAGTCCCTGCAAGTCACCGGAAGCTGCGCCGATCGCATTGTTTTCCTGATTGCGCTGCGAGTATACGTATTGCGCCCCAAACTGCAGCGTGTGCTTGCCGACCGCTTTGCCCACGTCATCGCGCCAGGAGTAGGTGGGATTGGTGTGGCTCCAGGGCATGTAGGAAGGGTCGACCGCGAAGCCCTCACCGCCGTAAGCCGCGTTGGTACCGAGAAAGTTGACTCCCGGCATTTTCCCGCCGAAACCGTTATTGAAGATGTAACCCATGGCGCATTGCGGGAAACCAGTTACAGGGTCGATGCTGAGAGCGGGATTGCACTGTCCCGGCGCCGATGGGTCAGTAACGAGAGGTTGATCCAGCGTTGGATTGCGCTGGAATTGAGCGCCACCCGGCCCATTCTTATCTGCGAGGGTGATATTCGAATTGACGTAACTGGCTTCGAAAGTGTTCAGCAGTGTTGGCGTAATTGTGTGCGTGAAGCGCGCCACTAAACTTGTGCCAGGCCCGTCGAAGCTGTTCTGCACCGTAGGAAATGTATTGCGCACAACGCCCCACTGTGGAGTTAGCACCGTCGTATTCCAGGCATCGTGAATGTAGCGAAACGACACCTTAATGTTATTGGTCAACGCATGATCGATGCGAAACAGTTCCTCGCGCCAGTAGGTCGAGGGCGAAACGGCGGTGTTGTAGCAATGGTTGGGATCGCTCGGATCGAGGTTGCTGAGAGTGGAATTGAGATTCGGCAGGCTAAAGTTGCAGCCGTAGGGCGCATTGGGTAGTGGAATCAGGTTCGAGTTCAAAATCGCCAAAGCGTTCTTATCCACGGTGGTATTGGCTTCAGTACCCACCGGGTCCGCCGGCATTTGCAGATGATTGAGCGCCTGCAGAACGCCGGGTTCGCCTTGCGCCGGCAGAGACGGGCAGTCAGGAAATTGTGCGCGGGCGAAGTTCCCTCCGCCGATCGGGCACACATCGCTGAAATCGAAGTCCTGATAAACCACTCCGTTGGAGGATGTCTGCAGATTTTTCTGGACGCCTTGTGGCGTCAGGGTCAGCCCGCGCTCTTTCAGGCCTGGTACCGCCTGGTTATATTCTGTGGGAGTTTTCTCCAGGCGGAATTCTTCGGAGAAAAAGAAAAAAGTCTTGTCTCTCTTAGGGTTGTAGACACCGGGAATGGTGATGGGCCCGCCGATTGTGCCTCCGAAATCCTGTCGGCGATACAGCGGAGCCTTGGTGCCAAAAGTTTGTCCGGAGGCCTGTCCGGGAGCAGGCGGGGTCGTGTATTCGATATCGAAGTAATTGCGCGAGTTGAACGCTTCATTGCGAATAAACTCGTAAAGATTTCCGTGAAACTTGGCAGCTCCCGACTTAGTAGTCACTTGAACAGTTCCGGAAGCGGTGCGCCCGAACTGAGCACCATAGTTAGAAGTGAGTACCTTTACTTCTTGGATTGCATCCAGGCTGGGATAAACCATTAGCGTGCTGGAAGCGCCATTCAGGCCGGTGTTAAGCACGTCACTGCCGTCGACCTCGAAGGTGTTGTATTCGACGCGGCCGCCGTTGACGCTGTACTTTACGCTGCCAACCACTCCCACCTTTGCCTCGTCCTGGCCGGTCTGGTTGCTGACCCCGGGAGCAAGAGCGATCAGCTGAGTAAAATTGCGGCCGTTGAGTCCAATGGAGACAACTTCTTTCTGTGTGATGGTGCCGGAAACCGAAGCACTTTCAGTCTCGACCTGACCTACATTGCCGGCCTCTACGTTCACTTCGGTCTTCTCGCCGGCCGGCTCCAGAGTAGCGTCGAGAGTAAGTTCCTGGCCCGCAGTCACCGTGATGTAGTCGAAAGTTTTCGGGGAAAAGTTAGGAGCTGTGACCGTCAGGGTATAATTCCCCGGGTTAACTCCCGTGAAAGAATAGACGCCCTTTTCATTAACCGTGGCCTCAACTTTCGCCCCTGCGCCATTCATCAGTTCTGCTTTTGCACCCGTCACTACGGCCTGTGTTTGATCGGTTACCGTCCCGTTGATGGTGCCCGTCGATGCCGGTGCGGTCGCCTGCTCCTGAGCCAGACTCGACGACAGCCCGAGCAACACGAGCGTCAGGACGCAGATTAGGCGCGACAAATCACAAGGTGCAGAGAATTTCACACTCATTGCTCCGGGCAAGATTCGATTGAAGGCTGTGCGACGAAAGGGGGATTCTATAGGCGGGTTAGTGTTCCAAGGTTAACGGCATGTGAAATTCCATCTGCCGTTCAGCCCCAAGCCTAACCGCCGCCACGCACTGCCGGAGAGTAAAAGAGTTTTCCATCAATGTCAAGTAAGTTGATTGTATTTATTAGCTATATGCACTGCTTTGCACTCTCATCCACCAAATTGCAAAAGGCGATCGCACATGCGAATCGAACTGGTTTTCCACCAATAGCCTGTTGATTGCGATCCTCCCCTGTACAAAACCAGAGACTCTAGGCTCGCTCACGGCGGATTTTCTTCGAAAGCCGCCGGATAAGCGCTTTCCGTGCGGTTCTTGTTAAGAACTTTTCACTAACTTGTCACAGACCCTTAACAATGAGCGCATACACTCCGCCCTGACTACCGCTTCTTCTTGGGGAGTTGTCGTAGGTGGCTCTGCGGCACGGCGATTGGATGAACCTGCGTCAGAGTGCCGCGAAATCGTGAAAGAAACTTTTTCCCTGCGTGTGGTGCAATCCGCACGTTACTCAGTGATGGTCGAAACCATGAGAAAGGAAATAACCATGTCGAGTAGAAAATCTTTTGTCGCGGCGCTGGTGCTGGCCGTGATCGTGGGCGTCGTACCTCGCGTACAAGCTCAAAATCTTGAAGTGGTCATTGCAGGCTCTTCTGCTTTGTTCAATTCCCTGGCATTAGGCGCTTACAACGGCGGAACGAGTATTGTGAGCGGTGGCGGCCAAACTTTTCATTGGACCAGCGCTTCCAACGCAGTCAACCTGACGGACAGCAGGCCGACGCCCGTCAACAACGACGCTGGCACAGTCTGGGTGGTTTGGGACAGCGCTGCGACACCGAACGTCTGGATCTTCGATAAAGTTGACTCCGTCGTCGGGAACCGCTGCTACTTTGCGCAACCTCACTGTAGTGTCAATGCTTCGGCTGCCACCGTGGCGGCTGCGGGTGCGGGACAGGTATCCTCGTCCTTGTGGGGCGCTGACACGAACCTGCCAGCGAGCATCCAAGCCCTGTTCACAGCGGGAACAACTCTTGTTAGCGTAGCGGCGACGGACATTCGTCCGGAAGATGCTGCGTTCGTTATCTGCCGTGTAAACTCTGCCCTCGGAGCTGGAACAGCGGGCGGAACCGCCAGCGACAAACTTGACGGACTCGGATACAACACAAAGAATGCCTCCGGTGTTTGCCCGGCGTACCCGATTGGGACCACAGGCAAGGGCTTGGGAAGTCCGGTCCTCAGCGGCTATCCTGGCAGCACGGGCGCCGCGAATGTTCTGGCGTTTAACATCTCGGGAAAAGATCCCTTCACCGGGACTGTGATCCCGACCTACACAGTTATTCCCGTGGGCGCAGCCCCAATCGTTTTCATCATCGAACGCGATAAGGGCCAACTCACCAATTTGCAGAACGCCACCGAGCATGAGTTGCAAGAGGTGTTCTCGGGTACCGACTGTGATGCCAGTGCATTTGGTCTACCGGCCGGCGCCATCTCCATCAACCTGCGTGAACCTCTTTCCGGCACCATGAACACCACGGAAGCGAGCGTTTTCCGTAGGCCGACTGTCTATCCCGGCGCAATTCTCGGAGTGAGCCAGGAAGCCAATGTGAACGGTCCGGTCAACAACCCATTGAAGGGGCAGGCAGCAGCTTGCTTGGCTGGCCTCGGCGCGCGCTATCGCGCGATCGGTACCAGCGAGGAAGTAAAGTCAGTCCAGGAATCCGGCGCCAACTACGGTCATGATGGCATTGGCTATACGTTCTTCAGCTACGGGAACGTGAGTTCGATCGCCAACAATACTGCATACGGCTACATCACCCTGAACGGTATCGATCCGATTTTCCAGACCTACGGATCGACACTCGATCCCGGACAGCCCGCGACCGATGGTACATTGCCGGGCGCTGCGAACCTGCCTGCGACTTGTGCGGGTGGGGCTGGTTCCTTCCCCTGCTCGGAGCACGACATCTGGAAGAACGGATTCTCTTTCCCGAACCTCCGCAACGGCACCTACCGCGCGTGGTCGTCTCTGCGTCTGATAGCCACCGGCACGGCTGGACCCAACGCAACTGCGCTGGTGAAGGCCTCGAACGTTTACGTAGTCAACGACATTCCCGACTATGTGCCGCTCGGGCCCGTCACTGGAACCACCGATCTTGGTCTCAAGCTGGTTCATTCGCACTACCAGCAGCTGAGCGGATCGGGAGCCTTGCTCGGATCAACTCCTGTTAATAGCCCGGAAAAAGGCGGCGATATGGGCGGCTTCATTATCCCGACCCTGATCGGCGCGACCACTGCTGCGCAGACACAGTTGGTTCAGAATGCCAACTCGACAAACACCAATCTGGGTCCCGCCCTACGGCCGTAAGTGGACCTGGCTAAATGTAATCCGTTTTAACGAGTACGGAGGGCGGACCGCTTTCATCGGGCCCGCCCTTCTTCTTTGAGTACACTGGCTCTTGGTCGCAGTCTCGAAAATCGTAAGATAAATTTAGAGACATAACTTCTCGTTCAGAGCGCATGCCTGATCTCGTGCGCTCGGGAGCGATTCACTCTGAGGGGAAGAGGATAATGTTTCGGTCGCTATCAACAGTTGCTAGAACGCTTGCTCCAGGTTTCGCACTCTTATCTTTATTAGTATTCTGTGCACCGGTCATCCGCGCCCAATCACAGGTTTCCGCGCCCAAAGCCAATCCGAACGATACTCGTTTTCAGGGAGTGACAGAGGACTGGACTACGCCGGTGTTGAACAGCAGCCATCTGATGCCGGTTGCGCCGCTCGTCGGTTTTGTCGACGACCATCCTGGCTATACCGTGGAACTGCTCCAATTGCAGTGGCGATGGGGGGATCCGTTTGATCTCTATGTAATGAAGCCCAAGGGAGTTAAAAAGCCTCCGGTGATCTTGCATCTGTATGGTTATCCCGCGGACACCGATGCATACAAGAACGAAATCTTCCAAGCTGCACTGACCAAGGACGGCTTCGCCGCTGTAGGCTTTGTTTCTGCCCTTACCGGGCATCGCTATCACGACCGGCCGATGAAGGAATGGTTCATCAGTGAATTGCAGGAGTGTCTGGCGACCTCGGCGCACGACGTGCAGATGATTCTGAATTATCTTGCCTCACGTGGCGATCTTGATATGAGCCGGGTGGGCATGTTTGGGCAAGGATCGGGAGCAAGCATCGCAATTCTCGCATCAGCAGTCGATCCGCGTATTAAGGTGCTAGATGTGCTCGATCCATGGGGTGATTGGCCGACCTGGATGGCGACTTCTCCATTTGTGCCGGAGGAGGAACGCGCAGCGTATGTAAAGCCGGAATTCTTAAAGAAAGCTGCCGCGCTCGAGACTCTCGACTGGCTGCCCAAAATTCAAGCTAAGAAAGTTCGGTTCCAACAGACGATCTTTGAGACCGACACCCCAAAGGCCGTCAAAGAGAAGCTGCGAGCAGCGGTTCCGGCTGGAACAACGGTGGTCTTGTATAACACTCCGCAAGAGTTCAAAGCAGCTTTTCCAAACAGCTCGAACCTGGAGTGGATCCGGCACGAGCTGAAGTCTTTGCCCGAGAACGCACCGGCTGGCGATGCCAGTCCTCAGACGCAGCAGAAGGAATGATTTAAAAACAAATTTCTCCCGGCCGCGCCACTCTCACGGCGCTTTGGTGATTTTCCAGCAACCTCAGATCACCTGTGTGCGTGATAAATTGCAAATGACGGGATTCAAACGGAATACAGTCTGTGCAAAGCCATCGGAAGCGGGGGCGAAGTGAAAATTAATGCTGTGATCCTGGATTACGGCGAGGTGCTTTGTCATCGAGCATCAGACGAGGAATTCAATCGTCTCGCGAAAGTTTTCAGCGTGGAGAAGAGTGCGTTTCGCGTCCTATGGGAGAAAAACCGAGGTGCCTTCGACCGTGGGGACATCACGGCGGAAGCCTATTGGACAGCATTGGCGAAAGACGCCGGTGCGGGCATCGATGGCGAGCAACTCGAGCAGATATACAAGTGGGATATTGAGATGTGGGCAAATGTGAATGCGCAGATGGTGAACTGGCTGCGGCAACTTCGCCATGCTGGAATCAAAACCGGGCTTCTATCGAATATGCATCCCGCAATGATTACGCATCTACGCGGAAATTTTGACTGGCTGGATTTGTTCGACTTCATAACATTTTCGGCGGAAGTGCGATTGATCAAGCCGGATGCGGCTATTTACCAGCACATTTTGCGTGGGCTCGGAACTACGGCCGAAGAGACGCTCTTTGTGGATGATCGAGAGATCAATGTGAAAGGCGCGCGAGATCTTGGGATTCATGCGGTGCAGTTTCGATCTGTCGAACAGCTTCGGAAAGATTTGAACGCGATGGAGTTTCCTATCTTGCCCGGTGTGTAAGAGGACTGGGAGGTTGAGAGCGGGAACAGAGTCACAATCAAAATAAATCAACAGGGACGGACGCGAGTGTCCGTCCCTGTTTGCATTTACTGAGCTGGGGTCTCGGCGAGTGCGGGCGGGACATTCGTTTTCACCTCAGCATTGACTTCGGGAACGACTGGACTCATCTTGACCGTGGCCAGGATTTTTTCCAGGCGCTGGAAGACTTCATCGCGGTCGATATGTTTGGTGGTTGCTGCGACCTCGGAGGCGGAGTCCGGCTTGTTAGTAGCGACTTTCAGGGCAAACTCGTAACACGCACCGTTTTTGAAGACGTGGTAATACTTCGACGCTTCTTCGCGGGTGTCCTGCGTAGCGCTCGTTTCAGCCGACAGAAGTTCCATGTCGCCGATCATTAATTTGGAAAGGGGCGGCGTTGAGAGCTGCGCTTTCGCCTGAACGGCGGGATCGGTCGGGGCCGCGGGAGCCGGCTGCGGTACGGAGAATTCACTGCACTGGTCGACGGTCAGAGTTTTGTTCACGCTAACGTTGAAGAAGGCCAAGGCCATATCCGAGTTGGCATAAGTGGAATCGGGAATGGTGACGGCAGCGAGTGCGATTCCGCCGGGCTGTACGAAGTCCATGGGAATCTGGCTGGAGGAGACGAGTTTTGTGGCTGCGTCGCCGGTTTCCAGCCCGTACTTGCGCGGATAATCAAATGACACTCCGAAAGTTTTGTCGGTGTAGGTCACGGTTGCCGGAGCTTTCCGAACAACCTTTCTATGCGGCGGTTTGGCGGCAGCTTGCAGCACGGGTGCGATCGGGCTGGGCGCGGGAATCGGTGTGATTGGCTGAGTGATTGGGGACTGGCTCGTCGTGCTTACAGGTTTGGATTTCTCACTCGAGCATCCGACGGCCAAGGAGCAGGCAATCAGGAGCGCGGCGAAAATCAGTATGCTGGTAGTGCTATCGAAGTTGGTTTTGTCGTTATTGTTTTTACCCCAGGCAACAGAATTGAGAGTTAATGGGGCGGCAGTGCGAGACGGCTTGGAACGGAACAGGTTGATACGGGTCATGGTTGGTCACCTCCTGCTGCTAAGCAGCGCACTAGAAGAGTGCATGAGACGGACCAGATGTGCGGGCGCTGATTTTATTGGGTTTAGCGGTTGGTGAGCTGGGCCCGGTCGTGGTGCAGTGGACACTGTGTGGGGCGCGAGACACGCGGGGAATCTCCGTTTCAAAACTTAAGGCTATTAATCGCAGGATCGCTTTTCGCAGAGAGCCGCGAGGGCGCTGCGCAAGTCGGAAGTTACTCGAACTGTTTCCGAAAGGCGGCTAATTGCTGCTGCATCTCGGAGACTTCTTTTCTTAATTCGAGAACTTCACTTTCGAGATGGGCGAGGCGGTCGGTGTTCTGTGCTGCGCTCGAAGGTATGCGCGCTTGTGCCGCTTCTGCTGCGGGGGCGTCCCCCGAGAAAAGATGCATGTAGCGCGACTCTTTTGTGCCGGGCTGGCGTGGAAGCACCGCGGTCAGCGGAGGCTCGCGCTGGCTGAGGCGATCGAGAGTAAAGATTACGTCGTCGAGTGCTTCGAAGCGATACATGCGCTCGGTGCGGCCGCGAAGCTCTCCGGGTGTTTGCGGGCCGCGGAGCAGAAGCACACAGAGAATCGCTATCTCGCGGCGGTCGAAGTTGAAAACTTCCTGCAGGCGATGCTCGTATTTAGTGACGCGGCTGTCAGCGTCGCTGGCTGGGCCCGCGAGACGCTTTTCCTGCAAGCTGGCGAGCGCGTCGCTCACAGAACTTTCATCAAGATTCATGACCGGTTCGCGATTATTTTTCTGATTACAGGCGTTGACCAGAGCGTTGAGCGACAGCGGATAGTAATCGGGAGTCGTAATATCTTTTTCAATCAGGGAGCCGAGCACGCGAACTTCGATTTCGATGAGTAGAAGATTCATGGACTAAGATTTTCCACGGGACTGAGGGTGATTGTATCGCTGATAATGGGCGGACAGTGACGTCCGCCCCAGCGCTCTTAGCGAGGATGACCCACACGATCTAGAACAGCGCAGTAGAACGGCGCTTCCAGGGCTTGCCTTTTTCTTGTGACACTTTCTCCACATCGTTGACGTAGGCGCCGACTTGAGTGAGAAGGTGATGCAGGTCGTTGCCGAGGCTGAAGAAGGCAAAACCTTTGTCAAGAAATTCTCCGACCCGCGGAGTGCCGAACAGGAACAGACCGAGAATGACTTTATTCTTGTGCGCGTGCTCGATCAGTTTTTTCGTGGCGGCATCGAGTTCGGGCGAAGTGTACATGTGGGGGAACTCGTATTTGTTGTAAAGGCCCATCGACATGCAGAGATCGTTTTGACCAAGAAAAAGAATATCAACGCCAGGAACGGCTGCGATTTCGGCGATATTTTCGATGCAGGAAGCGGTTTCGACTTGCAGCGCGACGATACCCTCATTGTTGAAGGTGCCGGCGTAGCCGAGCAGCCCCGCCTTGTTCATGCTGCGCTGCGGAAAATAGACGGAGCGCGTCCCCACTGTGGGATACTTCGTGCAACTAACTGCCTGGCGCGCTTCTTCGGCGGTATTAATATAAGGGATAAGGACGCCGTCGGCGCCGAGATCGAGCGCCTGCTGAATGCCGGGACGATCGTTGTAGGCACCAACTCGCACCAGTGACTTGGCGCCGCCGTTGGCGATGCCGCTCAGCATCGCCGAAAGTTTTTCGTTTTGCATAGGGCCGTGCTGGGTATCGACTAGCAGCCAGTCGTATCCGCTATGGGCCAGTTGCTCGACAACGGTGGGGCTGTGGGAGTTGACAAACAAACCAACCTTCGGAATTCCCTGGTGTAATTGCTTCTTGAATTCGGAACCGCTCAGAGCGGGATCGGGCATGAGGGACTTCTCCTTTTTTGCGAGCAAGATGAATTGTGTAGTTTACAGCAGACGGCTGGAGTGACGGTGCATACAGCGTTAATTATTTGCAAAGCCGTGACCCGGGGACAGGCGATGCTGGCTTGATATAGTCTTGCGAGCAACGGTTTGTGCTTCACGAGGTGAGGGACGCGAGGAGCGAATATGAGGATGCTGCTGAACTGGATTTTAAGTGCGCTGGCGGTGTGGATTGTGTCGCGAGTAGTGCCGGGAATTTCTGTAAGTGGTCCGGTGGCGGCGTTGATCGCGGCGCTGGTGATCGGCTTCATCAATGCGACGGTGGGAGTGGTGCTGAAGATTTTGACGTTTCCTCTGACCCTGATCACACTGGGCCTGTTCTGGCTGGTGATTAATGCGCTGATGCTTGAGCTTGCTTCAGTACTGCTGGCTCCGGGATTTCAGGTACATGGATTTGTTGCGGCGTTTGTGGGCGCGATTGTGTTGAGTCTGGTGAACATGCTGCTGAAGTGGCTGGTGCGGCCATCGGGAGAACGCGGCTAGGCTTCAGCGCCTGAAGGCGCAGACGACGCTCCGGTTACTTATTGGTTTTCTTCGTGGGCTTGAGGGCTTCCCAGTCTGCATTGGTGAGGGCGCGGCCCAAATTGCTGAATTCTCCAGCGCCTTGCAGAAATTCTCCGCCGTCCATGCGAACGACTTCTCCGTTAATGTAGCCGGAGCCGTCGCTTACCAGGAATGCAGCGAGATTTGCCAACTCTTCCGCGGTACCGAAGCGATGCATTGGATTACGATCGAGAGCGAGCGCCTCGAGTTCAGGACGTGGCAGCACGCGCGAGAAAGCGCCTTGCGTAGGAATAGGCCCGGGGGCGATGGCGTTCATGCGGATTCCGCGATTGCCCCATTCCACCGCAAGACTGCGGGTGAGAGCTTCGACTCCGGCTTTTGAGATGGCCGAAGGAACAACGTAAGCTGAACCGACCGGTGCATAAGTGGCGGAGATGCTCAGGACGGTTCCCTTGTGATTGGCCTTGAGCCAGCGGCGTCCGCAAGCCATGGTAGCGTGCAAAGTTCCGAGCAGCACGATGCCGATTACCGATTCGAAAGCGCGCGGAGAAAGTTCTTCGGTGCGCGCAATAAAATTTCCGGCGGCGTTGTTGACGAGAATATCGAGCGGGCCGGATTTCCAGATGGAATCGATCAGGGCTTCGACAGCGTCGAGATTGCGGACGTCGCAAGCGAGCGCATGAATCGGGCCGTGGGTGGAGAGTTTGGCGGCGGTTTCTTTTAGGACTTCTTCACGACGGCCACAAATATAGACCGTAGCACCGAGTTGGAGGAAGCGGTGAGCCATCGCTTTGCCGAGTCCAGTGCCGCCGCCGGTGATGAGGATGCGTTTGTTAAGAAGAAGATCGTCGCGGAACATGAGTGCATGACTCCGATTCTGAAAGCGATGCTAGCAAACACAGATTCCTCAACGGGCTCGCGCCCGGTTCGGAATGACAAATTATATGGGAGTTGACAGAGGACCGGACGCTGTTGCGACGGACCGGCGGGACGCTGGCGCTACAGGGCTACGCGGAAGCCGTAATCAGCGTAGTGGAAGTCGGGAGGGATGCTGGAGCGGGCGGAGCAGCGCGAGACTTTGACGTGATGTCGCCATGATCCACCGCGAGAAGCTTTGCGCTGGCCAATTCCTGAGTGGGGTTTAGGACCTTGCGGATTGCGCTCGGGTGAGGCGGCGTAGTAGTTGGGATCGTACCAGTCGCTGCACCATTCGTGCACGTTGTCACACATGTTGTAAAGGCCGAAAACATTTGGCGCGTCGTGGGCGACGGCTTCGGGTCCGGTTTGCCATCTTGTGGCATAGTCCGGCAGTGATTGCGGCGGTTCGTTGCCCCAGGGAAAATTGTTTTGCTCTAGATCGCCGCGTGCGGCGCGTTCCCATTCGGCTTCGGTGGGAAGGCGGAAAGTACGTCCGGTTTGTGAGGCGAGCCACTGGCAGTAGCGGTGCGCATCGAACCAGGAGACCCCAGTGACGGACTGCTGGGGATGATTGAAATTCGGGTCTTGCCAAAACGGCGGCGGTTCGCAAGCGGTTGAGTTCACAAAGCGTTCGTATTCGGCATTGGTGATTTGTGTGGCGGCGAGAAAAATGGTATCGATCCAGACGCGATGGATAGGTCGTTCGCAATCCTGACCCGAAGCGGAGCCCATGAGGAACCATCCTTCTGGAATGGAGACGAGGCGGGGCTCGATTGGGGCTGCAGGGCCGGGTTGGGATCGAGGATTAGCCGCCATTGTTTAGGAATTTTGGCACGCATTTCCGAGCCGAGATAAAGTTTAGCAGCATGCAAGTCATGGAGGACTGCGAATGGCAAACCGACAGTTGAGGTTTACAGCGAAGATCGATGGGAAAGAAGCGGGTGTGGTTTCGGCGATCACTCCACCGGTGGATGTGCCGGAGTATTTTGGCACGCGTGCGCGTGTGCCGATACGAGGGACAATCAACGGATATCCGTTCCGATCGTCGCTAATGCCGATGGGTGGCTGCCACATGATGCCGGTGAACCAAACCCTGTGCAGGGGGGCGGGAGTAAAACCTGGGGACACCGTCGATGTTGTGATGGAACGAGATGAAGAAGAGCGTACGGTCGATGCACCGTTGCTTTTGAAGAAAGAACTTGTGAAAAGCAAAACGGCGCGGGCGAACTGGGAGAAGCTCTCGTTTACGCATAAGAAAGAGATGGCAATTTGTATTACAGAAGCGAAGCAAGAAGAGACGCGGGCGCGACGGCTGGCCAAAGTTATGCAGGTTCTGAAGACGGGTGCGAAGTGGACAGGATAAACATCCTATACTGCCAAGGCTAGAAGTCTCGACTGCGAATTAGACAAATCGTAATCGCCGCGCTGAAGCGCTAAGCTACAAAAGCTAAACATCTCCCAGGAGCAAATCCTAATTTCCCCGCAGTGTGCGGACGATTGCGGCGATGTCGTTTTCCTGAAAGAGGCGGATGGCGGCGATGCCGGCAGCGCCTGCATCCAGGCAGTATTCGGCGTTCTGCAGAGTTACTCCTCCAAGTGCGAGCACAGGGATTTTGGCGCGGCACGCTTGACGAAGAAGATCGAGACTGGTTGCGCGGACATCAGGCGAGTCTTTTTTCTCGAAGACAGGACCGAAGACGACGAACGTAGCAGCGCTCGCCGCAGCCTGAGCTATATCAGGCGTGGAGTGACAAGAGATTGCAATCAGCGGTTCTCGTGGCGAGATTTCGCGGGCATAGCCTGCCCTGAGTTTGTCGAAGGGAGTGCCCGCGCCACATACACGCTTCCATACTGCGCGAACTTCCGAGAGTAAAACGTCGTTCGAGGGGAGGTGAACACCATCTGCCGCGACGGCCAGCGCTATGTCGATTCGCGAGTTGATCAACAGCTCAGTTCTCAGTTCCCGGTTCTCATTTCTTAGTTGCCGAATGATCTGCATCGCTTCGGCGGCTAGTGGTTCGAGTTGGCGAGTCGGCAGATCTTTTTCGCGAAGCTGAATGTAGTCGACGCCGGCGCGCGCGGCCTCGGCGATTTTCTTGAGGAGATGGCGACGACGGCTAGATTCGTCGCCGGGGAAGGCGCTGCGATCGGTAATGTAGTAGAGGAGGCAGTTTTCAGCCATCGACTTTCAGTTTAGAGCAAGAAGGGATCGCGCTTCCGGTGTGGCGGGTTCTTAAGATCTTAAACACAGAGGGGCCACAGGGGTTCACGGGTAAATTTCACCGCTCTTGTGTCTCTGCTACGGCCTCGTCTTTGCGATCTCGGGAAGGACTTCCTGCTCTTTTTCTTTCTTGGGCGGGCCGCCGAGGTGGTATTCGGTTAGGCCGTCGCGCAGGAAAGTGAAGGCGTCTTCGGGAGTGTCGACGAACTTGAACAGGTTGAGGTCCTGCCGAGAAACAGTGCCGGCGTCGACGAAGGCCTGAAAGTTCATGATGCGGTGCCAGTATTCGCTGCCGTAAATGACCACGAGAATTTTCTTGGCCAGCTTGTCGGTCTGCGCCAGGGTGAGGATTTCGAAGAGTTCGTCAATGGTGCCAAAGCCCCCGGGGAAAATTACCAGCGCCTTGGCCAGATAGGCGAACCAGAACTTGCGCATGAAAAAGTAATGGAATTCGAAGTTGAGGGCGGGAGTAATGTAGGAGTTCGGATTCTGCTCGAAAGGCAAATTGATGTTGAGACCGATGGTCTTGCCTCCGGCCTCGTGCGCACCGAGGTTTGCAGCTTCCATGATTCCCGGACCACCGCCGGTGGTGACGACGAAGCGGCGGCGGCGGGCGGGAATCTGAATCGACCACTCGGTGAGCATGTGCGCGAGGCGGCGCGCGTCTTCGTAGTAGCGAGCCATATCGACGGCGGCACGGGCGCGCTTCAAGCTTTCCTTCTGTTCGGTGGCGGAAAGAAGTGAGTCATTTTTTTCCGCGGTGGCGAGATTTTTTCTGGCTGCATCTCCGCCTTGAAAACGGGCGGAACCGAAGAATACGACCGTATCCTGAATCTGTTCGCGGCGAAAGCGCGACAAGGGTTCCTGGTACTCCGCGAGGATGCGTAGAATACGCCCATCCGGACTGTTGATGAAGGGTTGATTTTCGTAGGCGAGCGGTGCGGGGTTGAGCTTATCGACCATGTAGAAGACTCACGTTCTTCAAACTAATGTCTTGAATCTATTACTGTCAAAATCAGCAGCCGTGTTTGCGCACAGCGACTACGTTGCAACTATTGATGATCGTGATAGTGAAGGGCTTCCCAGAAGCCGATCCAGATATCGAGTAATCCCAGGCCGGTGCACAAGCCACGAAAAAATCCGGTGGAGATTAGCGTACGCAGCCAGGGATAGGAAAGAAGAAGATAGTTGTCAGTCCACTCGGGAGTCCAGGGAAGAATCACAAGCAGTACGCCGGCGACGGCGCTAATTAGCACGAAAAGAAAGACGGAAGTGCGGTGCAGCAAAAGTTGCAAGCCAGTATGCCTCTGGGGCGAGACGACCACGGGCGGATCGAGTACGGCGGCGGTGGTCTGCGCCTGCGCGGGCTGAGCCGCCGAGGCGGCACCGGTTTCGGGCAATTTTGGATCGGCTGTCACTGGGCGCTCCGCCCGGAATGCCGACCTCGCTGGCAATAGCGAGCTTCCTCGGAATAACAAGCGTGACCGGCAAACAATGTTTGAGGGACAAAACCCATCGGGCTATTCTACGACTTCAGGGCCTTGATGCGCTCGGCGACGTCGCGGTAATCGATGTTGCGGCCGTAGACTTCCATGAAGTGCTTCACCGCGGAGGCTTTGTCGCCAGCGGTTTCGTAGGCGGCGGCGAGTTCATAGTGGAGAGCGGTGCGTGTCTCTTCGTCGATGCCCGGTGCCGTGAGAGCTTTTTGATACCAGCGAATGGCGGCTTCGGGAACACCTTTATCGAGGAAGCATTGGGCAAGCCATGTATACGTCTGCATGACTTGCGGGAACGGATGTCCGCGATCGACGGCCTGGCAGGTCTTCTGCAGTTCACCAATGGCTTCGTCGAGCAGGCCCATCTCGCGGAAGGCGATACCGAGATTGTAATGGGTTTCGGGATCCTCTTCGGTGGTGGAAACGCCGGATTCGAGATCTTGTTTGAGCTCGCCGAACATTTCCGCGAGGTCCACGCCAGCGTCTTCGCCAAACGGAGAAGACTTGGCGGGAGCGGGCGCTGCGCTGGGAATGACTGGAGCAACCTGCGGCTTGATAGGTCCGGGTACGGCGGGCTGCACGGCAGACTGCTGCGGTGCCTGGGCAGGCGTTCGCGACGAAACTGCGGGCGCACCGGAGGACGCCGAAGCAGCCGCAGCGCTGGCGACTACTGGAGCACTGACCGGCGGTGCAGGCGGAGGCGTAGGCACGGCTTGCCGCGGTGGAGCTGAGGCCACTGGAGCCGAGGCAACTGGAATGTCGGTTTGGACGGGTGTAGCTTGCGTCGCGGGCTCAACTTCAGCGACCGGAGCGCCTTTGAGGAAATCGTCCCCAAGAGAAGCTTCGAGGTCAGCAACAAACTCGCCCATGACCTCGGCTTGTCGAACACCGAAGGAAGTGGGTGCGGCCTCGCCGACGGGCTCAAGCTCAGGCACGTGGCCGCGAGGACGCTCGTCCGATTGAAGTTCGAACTCCGAGCCGGGGACGGCTGAAGCATGTCCAACCGCAGGCTGGGCTTCGTGCGAAATTGTTCCGGGCAGGAAGCTATCGCCCAGAGAAGACTCGAGATCGGAAACGAATTCCTGAAGAACGCCGGGCGCCGCTGTCGGCTCCAATGAAGGCTCGACTACCGGAGCTTCAATCACAGGCTCGGGAGCGGGCGGCTCGACGTGAGCCACGGGCGCGGCGGGTGTCTCCGCCACGGGTTCCGGTTCCAGAGAAATTTCTTCGACGACCGGATCCGGTTCGGGCGCAGCCGGAATCTCTTCGATGGTCAGTTCGGCAACGGGTTCCTCTGCGGCGAATTCGGAAATGTTCTCGACAGGGGAAACTTCTTCCGCTTCCACCGGAACAGGCTCTTGAGAAGCAGCTTCGATCTCGGCACGGAGCGTTTCCAGTGTCGTCGCGTCACTGGTGAGAGCCTGCAACTTTTCGTAGGCAGCGGAGGCCTGCTCGGGCATGCCATGATCGAGGTAGAAACGGACCTCTTCGACAGTTTCCCTAAGTTTCTCGGGATCGATGGCTTCTGCCGCCGGTGCTTCCTGATCGAGCGGAGCAGGTATGGCGTGGTCGCCCACGGCGTCCGAGATTGCGGTTTCTTCCGGCGCAGCGTCGCCTTCGACGGTGAGCGAGTCATCCCATTCAGAGGAGAGATCGATTTCCGCTGTGTCTCCGTGAGCCTCCACAACAACAGGCATTTCGGGGTGCTCCGGCTCCACCTCCTGAGTCGAATTTTGCTCTGGTTCGCCGACGATGGCGAATTCCGTATCTGCCGTGGACTCCGGTGCGGCGGCGGGCCATGGGGCAGCAGCTTCGGCCTCGACTGGAATTTCTGGCAAAGATGCTTCTTCGAAAGCTGGCTCGGCTGAAATTGGTTCGTCAACAACAGAATCGGATACAGCGGGAACTGTCGCGCGCTGTTCGTAGCGCTCGGCCAATTCGCCGTAACGAGTCGCCTCTTCCGGATGGTCCGCGTCGGAATAAACGCTCTGCAAAGTACGGCAGCAGACCCCAGCCTCGGCGAAGCGCTCCGCGCGTGTGTGCAGCGCGGCCAGTCGTTGGTTGAGGCGAAGATCAGTGGGCGCCTGCGGCAGGGCCGCCATAAGCGGGCCCAGCGCCTTGGCAGGCATGTTGTAAGAAATGAAAAGTTCAGCGTCGGTAAGTGCGGAGCGAACCGCGAGTGCCACTGCGTCAGAATAGTGCTGGTGGATCGAAGGAGCGGTTGCTTCAAGCTCGTCGATCATTACAGCCGCTTCTTCGACGGAGATAAGCCGTGTTGCAGCGGGGCCCCCGAGCTGGCTGACCACCTGCTGATAATTGTTCAGATGCAGTGGATTGCCCGGCTCCACGGTAGCGAGCTTCTGATAGAGGTCGCGAGCGCGTGGCAAGTCGCCGGCTTGCACCGAAGCGTGAGCCAGCAATTCGGTGACTTCAGTGAGATGCGTGGACTCGCCCGCTTTTTGAAAGAGATCGAGAAGCTTCTCGAGCGAAGCGGGATTGTCCCGCACATGCCCGATGATGGAGTGCAGGTTCTTTAGAACGTTATCGGAATTTTCCGCGAGCAGGCGGTCGGCGTGCTGATCGTAGACCTGCAATGCATTCTCGTACTGGCCAGCCTGCATCAGAGCATCGGCGAAAACGGAGATCGATGCCAGGTCATTGTGGACAGTGAGGAGCTTACTGGCAAGAGTTCCGGCATCCGACAGGCGGCCAGTTTTCAAATAGGCTTTGAGTAGATCGCGAAGGCCGTCAGGATTGGAATCGAGATCGGAGACTTTCTGCAGTGACTCGATGGCAGCTTCGGCATCGCCGGCCTCCAGCTGATTGCGGCCCTGCATGAGCAACGCATAGCCGTTGCCGGGATCGAGTGTGAGCATGCGCTGCAGAACTTCTTCAGCGGCGCTGGTAGAACCTTTCGAGCGCAGCGTCTCAGCAGCAGAAGAAAAAATCTGCCATGCGTCGGTCTTCTTGCCCAGGCGAACGTAAACTTCCGCCAGGCGGACTCGCATGTTGGTGTTTTCCGGATCCATCTCCAGAATCTTCTGGAAGATGCGAACGGCGTTTTCCAACTCTCCGGACTTCAGAAATTCTTCGGCGACCTGCAGGTACTGAGCGCGGGCATCGTTGAAGAGCCCTTGCTGAGTGTAGAGTTCCGCCAGCTTCAGCACACTCTCCAGCGAAGGCTTGAGCTTGCTGATTTTTTTGTACATCGCGATGGCCTTAACCGTGAAACCCTGGCTGGCATAGGCATCGCCCACAATCTTGAAAGCTTCCGTAGCTTTTTCGGCATCGCCGAGGCGGGAGTAGAGATCGCCAACTGTGTTGGTGACCGTGAGATCCCTGGGATCGGCCTTGAGGACCTTTTCGTACTCAGCGATGGCATTTTGCATCTTGCCCTGCTGGACATACTTCTCCGCAGCGCTGAGGACTTTTTGTTTGTTGAACCCGAAACCGAACGCCATAAGAGTACGAACTCCAGACCCTGGTTTACATCGAGAAGCCTACATCGATGAAGCCTACACCGATGAACCGTGAACCTATGACGGCTCCTGGGAAGTGTTGCCCGGGGGAACGTCACGTGGCCAAACTCCCGTGGGAGACATGACCGGTCGGACAAGGGCAATTGTACGGCTGGGAGGGTGGAAGCGCATGGTTACCAAGGGTTACCGAAAGGGAGTGTACGAACGGGTTACCTTGGGAATCAGCGGGTGAAACGGGCGAGTTATGGCCTTTTTAGTACAAAAGCGGTATGTGGCGAGAGCGGTGGCACAATGTAATCTTCCGATTGCGCTTTACGAGAGGGGATGACGCTATGACCTGGATTAAAACCGTATCGCTATCGGAAGTAGATGAAAAGCTGCGCAGTGCAATGGAGGGCCAGCGGGCATTGTATCCCGTGGAGTATGCCACCCCGGTATATCCGGATGAGTCGGGTGGATCGACGATTGTGGGGTCGCACTCGCTGATTCCCGATGCGCTCTATCATGCGTTCGGAACCTTTGGAGCGCTGATGTCGCCGGAGTTGCCGCTCAGCCGGCGGCAACATGAAATGATCGCAACCATGGTCTCAGTGACCAACCGGTGCGTGTATTGAATCGAATCGCACGCGGAGTTTCTGCGTAGGGTGACTCTGGATAAAGAGCTGGTGGAGGCGCTGGAAAAGGACTACACGACCGCGCCCATCACGCCGCAGGAGCGGGTGATGGTGGACTATGTGGTCAAGCTGACTAAGGATGCGACCAAGGTGTGGAAGGATGATATTGAGGGGCTGCGGACGGTGGGGTTTGACGATCGCGGAATATTGCAGATTACGCTGATTGCTTCGTGGTTTAACTATATTAATCGGGTGGCGGATGCGCTGGGAGTGGGGCGGGAGTAGTCCGGGGCTACCGATAGGTGATATTTTGCCGGATCACGCGCGTCATTATTCGGGGACCTCCGTCGGCGGGCGTGAACCAGCGTCGGCGCTCTGTCCAATTGCAGCGATCGTCGTAAATGATTTCCCAGTCGACGTTTCCCGGACGAGTAGTCACCTTATGCGACTCGGGATCAACAAAATTTTCTCCTCCAGTTTGTTCCTTACCGGAGGCGTCAAGAACGCGTAACTTAGTGAGAACGCCGTCACAATCGAACTCGAAGGTAGTGTGAAGAAGTAATTTTCCTTCAGTATCGTAGAATCTCTGCCCCCGCGATGCTTTTCGTCATCATAGCTGACAACCAACTTGCCTGGAATTGGGGAGTAGTCGTCGCCTGATCCCAGCTTAAAAGGGTCGGTTGACTGCTCAACTACACGGTCCTTGTCGTCATACTTGAAGGTTACGTGGTACCAGAGCTTCAATTGACTCCCACTCAGGTCGGAAACCTTCAAATCGATCACCCGCTTTTTGTCGTCGACGACCTGAACTTGCTCAAAGAACTTGCCCCGTCGGTATTTCTGTAACCTGCTCAAAGTAATCTTATTTCCTGTGTATGAGATTTCCGTCAAGGTGCGCATAAAGTTCGTATCCAAGAGGCCTACCATTGGGGTCATACCTGAAGTTTACATAATCATTCATTTCTTCCTTGTCGCGCCCTGCCTTAAATTCGGAAAGGAGGCCGCCTTTGTCGTAGGTCCAACGTTCCCACTCATTCCAGTCCGGAAATTTCCCGTCGTTTCGATGATGGGTCACGTTTTGGTTTTGCAGCTTTCCCTTGTCCCAAACATTTGTCGCGGTTGATACGCCCATTGAGTCCTCGTCGAAGCGCTCAATCAGGCGACCGTCATCGTCGAACTTCAAGGTAGTCTTTCTGTAGGGGCGGGAACCCTGCCGTGGATACGTTATCTCGCGCTCCACACCGGTCACGCGCCCTTTTATATCCACAGTGTCTTGATACTCAAGACTACCCTGCATGATCGCCGTCATCTGCGAAAAGATCGGCGGGTTTCTCGCCGGCCCCGGAAGATCCGCGATGGCTTGGGCTGCTGGCAGCGTGGACATCTGGGCCGTCGAAAGACAGCGCAGCAGCACAAAATAACTGAGGCTGAGTAACGAGCGGCGTCTCATTCGGGTTCATGTTACGGCTAAATCGGCGTCCAAGCAATTGTGCGATCACTCCTTCCTGCTACTACACTTGCCTAGAGGCACGGCTTCGGTTTATCTCTCTGTTGCCTCACTCTTCAATCCATGGCCGAATCATTAGCAGAGTTTTTCCTGGCGAACTTTCAAGCGCATCGCGATGAGCGTGCGTACGGGCAGCGGCGTGGATACCGCATGGAATGGTTCACCTATGGTCAGGTTCTGGAGATGGCGGTTTCTTTTTGCCGGGAACTGGAGACGCTGGGGATCGGCAAGGGCGAGCGGGTGATGCTCTGGGGTAAGAACTGCGCGGAGTGGGTTGCAGCGTTCTTTGGATGCGCTATGTGCGGCGTGGTTGTTGTTCCGATGGATGATGGCGCGTCGGCGGAGTTTGCCGCGCGGGTGTCTGCGCAGGTCGCGGCTAGGCTTTGGGTTTGTTCGCAACCGCACGCGACGGAGAATATTGCTGGGGCGGTTCCTGTAATAACCCTTGAGGGAGTCAGGGTCCCCGCCCTGTCGCAAAGAACGCGACAAGGACGGGGCACCCCTGCCCCATCGTTTGCGGCCGTCGGGCGCGATGACACCCACCAAATTGTGTTTACTTCCGGCACTACCGCTGAGCCCAAGGGCGTAGTCATCACGCATGGCAATGTCCTTGCCAATATCGTTCCGCTGGAAAAAGAGATGCAGCGGTATTTGAAATATGAACGCTGGGTGCATCCCGTGCGATTTCTGAATTTGCTACCCCTGAGCCATGTGTTCGGACAATTCCTCGGGATGTTTCTGCCTCCGCTGCTTGGCGGGACGGTGATTTTTCAGGGAGAGTTCAAGCCTTCGGAAATTGTTAGCACCATTCGGCGAGAGCGTGTGTCCGTGCTGGTGAGCGTGCCTCGAGTTTTGCAATCGTTGAAGCAAAAGATTGAGCGGGACCTGGAAGACAGCGGAAAGCTGGAGAAATTTCAACGGCGGCTCCGCGAATCAGACGGGAAACATTTTTTTCGTCGCTGGTGGATTTTCCGCGACATTCGCCGCCAGTTCGGATGGAAGTTCTGGGCATTCATTTCCGGAGGCGCTGCGCTGGATTCCGCGACGGAAGAATTCTGGCACCGGCTGGGTTATGCGGCGATTCAGGGTTACGGGCTCACGGAGACTACATCGCTGATCAGCGTAAACCATCCATTCAAATTAGGAAGAGGGTCGATCGGGAAGGTGTTGCCGGGACGCGAGCTGAAACTCGCCGAAGATGGAGAGATTTTGATCCGCGGCGGCGGTGTGACGGCGGGATATTGGAATAAGGATGGACAGCAGCGAGCGGTTGGCGAGGTTACAGATGCTGGCGAGGTTACGGATAAAGCCGGTTGGTATCGCACCGGAGATGTGGGCGCGCTCGATGAAGCCGGGAATCTTTATTTCAAGGGTCGCAAGAAAGATGTGATCGTGACGCCGGGCGGCCTGAATATTTATCCCGAGGATTTAGAAGCGGCGCTGCGGCGCCAGCCGGAAGTGAAAGATTGCGTGGTGGTGGGGATTGAGCGCGGAGGAAATGCGGAGCCGTGTGCGGTTTTGATTCTGCGTGACGAAGCTCGTGGGCAGGAAGTAGTGGAAGGCGCGAATCAGACGCTGGCGGAATTTCAGCGCATGCGGATGTGGGTACGGTGGCCGCAGGAAGATTTCCCCAGGACCAGTACGCAGAAGCCACGAAGGAACGTGATTGCGGAATTTGCCGTGAGACAAATTCTGCACTCCGGAGAGAAAGGAGATGCGAGCGGAAGTCCGGTGATGGAGCTGATTGGACGGATCACAGGGAGAAGCGTTGCCGGATTGCAAGACGAAGCCGTTCTCGATTCCGATCTTGGATTAAGTTCGCTGGATCGCGTTGAGCTGATCAGCGCGCTGGAAGATCGATACCAGGTGGATTTGAGCGAAACGCGTTTTAGCGGAGCGCGTACGGTGCGCGACGTGGAAAAGATGCTGAGCGGAGAAGCTCGGCAGCGCGCGGAGTATCACTATCCGCAATGGGTTTTGCGATGGCCGGTGACGTGGCTGCGATGGCTGGCCCACTATCTGCTGATGAGGCCGGCGATATTTCTTCTGGGCTGGCCGCGGATCGAAGGGAGGGAAAATCTTCTAGGGTGCAGTGGTCCGCTGCTGGTCGTCTGCAATCACATTTCTGATATTGATGTGGGATTTGTGCAGACTGCTTTACCAGCGCGGTTGCGGACCCGGATTACGACCGCGACCCGCGGGGAAGCGTTGGAAGCGCTACACACGCCCGCTTCTGGCACAAACTTCTTTGTGGGAATGTATGCGCGTGCACAATGGGTGCTGGGAGTCTCGCTGCTCAATCTGTTTCCGCTACCACGCGAGGCCGGCTTCCGTCAGAGTTTCGGTTACGCGGGTGAGGCTGTGGATCGCGGATACAGTGTGCTGGTGTTTCCCGAGGGGCGGCACACAGTCGATGGCACAATGAATCCGTTTCGTGGAGGGATCGGGTTATTGGCTAATAATCTGGATATCCCAGTCCTGCCAATGAGGATTGTCGGATTATATGAAGTGAAGCAGGCAGGCAAGAAATTTGCGCGGCCGGGGAAAATTGGTGTGCGCATCGGGCAGCCGATGAAGTTTGCCGTAGGCAGCGAGCCGGAGCAGATCGCGCGCGATCTGCAAAGCGCGGTCGAAGCGTTATAGCGTTCCGATTTGATAAAGAAGCAAATAAAAGAACGCCGGGATTCGATTGCAAATCCCGACGTCCAGTCTTTTAGCGATCAGAAACTATTCAATAGTAACCGCGACCGCAGCCGATGGAATGCCGTTGGCGACCACTTCAAGCGTACTCGCGCCAGTTCCGATGGTTGCTGGAATATCGAACTGGGCATGTACTGGGGCAGTGCCAGTAGCCACGCCCATCGTGCTGAAAGTATGCGTCTTGGCATAAACCACGACTCCGGTCGAGTTGTTGGTGATCCGCACCAGTGGAAAGTTTGTTGCGCTCTGGTTGTCATCGCCATAGGCGGCGCATTGCGACAAGCCATTCAACTGAGTGCCCCGGATGATGTTGTTGGTGCTGCCATGAGTGAGCGTTTTGGCTACGTAGGTAATCTTGGGTTGCCATTCGGCATTGTACGTGCCGCTGGGAGTGTAGATCTCAACATCCGATGAGAAATCGGTGAACATAATCTGCCCGGTGGGAAGACAGACCATGTTTCCGACATAGGAGCTATCGATGGACGCGTTCGGCGGGGCCGTGGTGAGGTTCAGCTTGGTGCCGTCCCACTCGAAGAACTTGCTGCCGTTGGCGTAGACACCCGGGCTGGCGTTGAGCAGCACGTTGCCATCAGGCAGCAATGCTGCAGGACCATCGGCGATATCAAGAATGTTCGGGAAGTTTGGACCAGCGGACCAGGTTGCCGTGGTGGTGTCGTAGATCGCGGTGTGACCGGCGGAGCAGCTGTTCGCTCCGGTGGCGAAGACGGTCCCATCGGGCCGAAGGACTGCCGGACCTACTTCATACGAGGCATCCGCTGATCCGCCGCAAAGCGCGGCGGAATCCCAGAGCTGTTCGATCGTGCTTCCCGCGCTGGCCCACGTGCCGGTGCTGGTGGTATAGATTTCAGAGTTTAGCCCCGCCTTGTTGTAAGAGCCGACGTAGGCATCGACGGTGAGCACATTGCCGCTGGGCAGCAAATTCCATCCTTCTTCGTCATTTTCGTCGAACTTGCCAGTGCCGGTTGCGGCCCAGGTTACCGGGTTGAGGCTGGTCAGGATGGCCTGCTGCGTGGTGCAGCAATTCGCGAGCATGAATTTGCCGTCGGGTAGCACTACGCTCGAGGCGTCGCCAATTGTAGTCCAGCCTGGGGGTGATGCCAGCGACGACCATTTATTGGTGGTCGGGCTATACAGCGCACCTTCGGGTTTGAAAAAATCGCCGCCGTTATTGTATTCACCGCCGAACATGACGACTGCGCCGCTCGGCAGAACTGCGGAAGCAAAATAGAGCGGGTTGTATCCGCTTGGCAAGGTTCCTGCATCCACCCAGGTCCCGTTGAGGTAGCTGCCGGTGCTGTCCGGAATCAGCCGGTACCATACGTCCGCGTGCTTCTCGAAGTAGAAGCTGTTCACCAGGACGGAACCATCGGTGAGCAGCAGCATATGCGCGACAGCGGCTGGAGGAGCGGTTGCAACCCCCTGCCAACTGCCGGATACGAACGATTCCTGCGAGCTGGCGATCCCCGACCACGCCAGTAGAGTCAAAAGCCCGATTGCGAGTGTACGCAAAACCTTCATTTACTTCCCCTCGTTTTTCCTGATTTGTCTTACATGAATCTTATGCGGCGTTTCCACAGTGCAACATCACAAAGCCGATTTGCTTGGCTTGAGTGTCAGCGCAGAATCTCGAAGCCGCCAGATTATAACTCGCAACAAGGAATTCCGACCCAGCGGGCGCAGATTTCAGCTAATAAATTTTTTGCCGTACCTTGAAGACGCGAGACGATGCAAGATTTTGCGCACGAGTGCCCAAGTATCCAAAACCTCCGCGTAGGCAGGGAGTTCTATCTGATATCGGCCAAGGTTTGCGCCAAGCCGCCCGGCTTCAAGGCTGGTGTTGCACCGGACCGGCTGGCAACCCACGCCCCGACGCGGTTGGCGGTCTCGTTGATTTCCCTGAGCGATGTTCCGCGCAAATATCCATGTACCATGGCCGCAGTGAACGCGTCGCCCGCCCCGACGGTATCGGCGACCTTTACTTTAAAACCAGGATGTTCATTGAACTCATCGGCGGATGCAAGGAGGCTGCCGTTATCGCCGCGAGTAACGCAGACCAACTTCAGCTTATATCTTGAGAGCAGGCAGCGGACCGAGTCTTTCTCGCCGCGATGCTCAAACCCGAACACATGCATGATTCTGGGCAGCTCTTCATGGTTCAGCTTGACCATGGTCGCCAGCTTCAGCGATTCCGCGAACACTTCTGTGGTGTAGAAATGTTGCCTGAAGTTAACGTCGAAAACCCGCACTGCTCTGTGCGAAGCCGAGAGGAAACTACGAATGGCGGAGCGGCTCCGCTCCGTTCTCTGGGCCAGCGATCCAAAGCAGACGGCATCAGCTTGTTCAGCAAGCTTCCGCCACTGTGGCGTCCACTCCAGAAAATCCCAGGCGACCCCTTGGGAAATTTCAAATCGCGGCTGGCCGCTTCCGTCCACTTCAACCTTCACCGTTCCCGTGGGATGCTCCGCATCTTTCTGAATAAATTCGGTGGGGAGCGCGAGTTCGTTGAGTCGGTGAATCGCTTCCGCACCGAGAGCGTCTTCGCCTAATCGGCTGGCTGGAATTCCGCGATCGCCGAGGAGGGACGTAATGTAGGCGAAGTTCGCCGGGGCTCCTCCGAGTTGTTTGCCGGAGGGGAGAAGATCCCATAGCAACTCGCCCAGACCCACGACGACGTGTCTCTTGTTCAGCATGGAATTTCCCGCGTAGTGGTGGACGGTTGCAGCAACGAACAAACTGACGGAGAATCGTGAAGTGCACTTCGAAGTTGAGGCATCGGGAAGGTCTCGCTGCAAGATCTGCCAACGTCAGCAGCCACATTCGCTATGATGCACTTCATGCAGTTCAGGACTTGGGCAAAACTGGCCACGCTGCTTCTGGCGCTGGTTTCACAGGATAGCGCAAATCTACCTTTTGGAGCGTGGCAGCGTATTTCCGAGACTCCAGTAATCTCGCCGCAAGGAGACGGGTGGGAGTCGGCGGGCACGTTCAACCCTTCGGTGATTCTGCGTGGCGGGAAGTTCGTCATGCTTTACCGCGCGCAAGATAAGGGCGGTACCTCCCGCTTGGGCTATGCCGAGAGTGCTGACGGGATTCACTTCGCGAGGCGTAGCGAGCCTGTGCTTTCGCCGGAGAAAGACTACGAAAAAGATGGCGGCGTGGAAGACCCGCGGCTGGTGCAGTTCGGCGAAACCTACTACCTGACCTATACCGGCTATAACAAGAAAGACGCACAGCTGTGTCTGGCGACCTCGAAGGATCTCATCCACTGGGAGCGAAAAGGGGTGATTCTTCCCGCCTACAAGGGACGCTGGAACGTTCGCTGGACGAAGTCAGGGGCGATTGTGCCAGAGAAGATTGCCGGTAAGTATTGGATGTATTATCTCGGGACAACGCCGGACAACAATGACCAGATGGGGCTGGCCTCTTCGACGGATCTGTTGCATTGGACGGACGCGACCAATACGCCAGTGTTGTTAGTGCGGGCGGGGATGTTTGATTCTCGCGTGGCCGAACCGGGGCCGGCGCCAATCGTCACGCCCAAGGGAATCGTACTCATCTACAACGGTGCGGACGATAAGCTCACATACCGCACCGGAGTGGCCGTGTTCGACTTAAAAGATCCCCGCGTACTGATCTCACGCACGGAGGCTGGCGTTTTCGCTCCCGAGAAGCAATGGGAGAAAGTGGGGCAGGTTCCGAACGTAGTATTTGTGGAAGGCATGGTGCGGCAAAAAGAACGGTACTTGTTCTACTACGGAGGCGCGGATACTTATGTTGGCGTGGCGGAAGCGCCGGTCGTGCCCTGAAAGAACCGGGGCGAACGTCCTTGTAGCTGGCGAGCTTCATTCTCCGCCCGCCTTCTCCCATGATTTCACTCGGGAGATGGCTTCATTCCATCGCTCCCGCATGTCCTGTGCTTGAGAACGAGGCATGCGCGGTTCAAATCTGCGTTCCTCGCGCGGCAAATCCGAAATAGTCTGTACTTCCTTCCAGAAGCCAACGCCCAGGCCAGCGAGAAACGCAGCGCCGAGCGCCGTCGATTCAGTCATCGTTGGGCGCACTACGGGCACGCCGAGAATGTCCGCTTGAAATTGCATAAGGCTGTCGTTGGTGGAAGCGCCGCCATCCACGCGCAATTCCTGGAGAGGAGTGCGAGTATCGGTTTGCACCGCATCCATCAGATCGGCAACCTGGTAGGCAATGCTTTCCAGTGCCGCGCGCGCGATGTGACCTCGGTTGCTGCCCCGCGTAAGACCGAAGAGTGCGCCCCGAGCCGAGGAGTCCCAATGCGGAGCGCCAAGGCCGACGAAAGCGGGAACGAAGTAAACTCCGCCATTATCAGGAACAGAATTCGCCAGAGCTTCTACTTCCGATGAGGTGCGAATAATTCCCAAGCCGTCACGCAGCCACTGGACGACAGCTCCGCCCACGAACACGCTGCCTTCGAGCGCGTAGTCGGTTGTGTCGCCGATTTTCCAAGCCACAGTTGTGAGCAATCGATGCGTGGATGCGACGGCGCGATTGCCCGTGCTCTGCAACATGAAGCAGCCCGTGCCATAGGTGTTCTTGGTAAGGCCGGGAGTGGTACATCGTTGCCCGAAAAGTGCGGCCTGCTGATCCCCCGCGATCCCTGCAATGGGAATACCGTTAAGGCCCGGCCCGTCGGTTACCTCACCGTAAACTTCGCTCGACGGCCGCACTTGAGGCAACATCGATGCGGGGATTCGAAAGAGGTCGAGAAGGTCGTGATCCCAGCGGCCGGAGTGAATATTGAAAAGTATGGTGCGGGAGGCGTTGCTTGCATCTGTGACGTGCACGCGGCCGCCTGTCAGCTTCCAAACCAGCCAGGCGTCGACGGTGCCAAATGCAAGACGGCCAGTCTCAGCGAGCTCCCGAGCTTTTGGCACACGTTCCAGAATCCAGGAAATTTTGCTGGCGGAAAAATATGCATCGATCAACAAGCCCGTGCGTTGCTGGATAAGATTTTCGTGGCCCTGAGCCTTCAGCTGATTGCAAAAAGCGGCGGTACGGCGATCCTGCCAGACAATGGCGTTGTAGATGGGCTCGCCGGTTACGCGGTCCCACACGATGGTGGTTTCGCGCTGATTGGTAATGCCGATGGCAGCTACGTCGCTGGGCTGCGCGTCAGCCTGGGCCAAAGCTTCCAGGGCGACGGCGATCTGCGATGCTGCGATTTCTTCGGGATCGTGCTCGACCCATCCCGGCTCCGGAAAAATTTGCGTGAACTCGCGCTGAGCCACCGACCGGACCGCGCCGCGTTCGTCAAACAAGAGGGCTCGAGAACTGGTCGTGCCTTGATCGAGAGCGAGAATGTAACGCAATGGGCCTCCTGTTTTCTGCGATCATTTTTTCGCGAACACCTGCTAGGGCGTTTGCTTCGGAGACTGCGTGCGGAGAAATCGACGAATGCCGAAATCGTAAACCGCAGCGCCTACCAGTCCACCCAGCAATGGTCCCGCCACCGGCACCCACCACACCCGCGACCCATCGGTGAGTCCGTTGTTGCGAAATCCGGCGACTGCCGTGAAAAGGCGCGGGCCGAAATCGCGCGCAGGGTTAATCGCATATCCGTGCATGCCGCCGAAGCTCATTCCGATGGCTACAACCACGAGTCCGATCATCGCCGGCGCAAGGTTGGCTCCGGGAGGGACGTTGAACTCGTCAGTAATGGCCAACACCATGAGCAGCAGCAGAGCCGTGCCGATGACCTGATCCAGAAATCCCGCCTGCGGCAATGCCGGAAACGCGGGAAAAGTTGTGAATACGCCGGCGGTCTTTTCCAGTTGAGGATCGAACTGATGAAATGCGGGCAAATAGTTTCGATAGACGAGAGCAGCTGCTAGGAATGCGCCTGCCGTCTGCGCAACGGAATAAGGCACAACTTTGCTCCATGGAAAACCACGGAACACAGCCAGCGTGAGCGTGACTGCCGGGTTGAGATGGCCTCCAGAAACTTTACCCGCAATGTAAATGCCCATGGTTACGGCCAATCCCCAACCCAGGGTGATGTTGGTGTATCCACCGTGAACCGTGGCGCCCGGAGCCGTTGAAGGAAACAGAACGACCATGGCAACGACGCCTGTGCCGAAGAGCATCAGGACAAAGGTCCCGAGGAACTCGGCAATCAACTCGGCCGCCAGACTGGACTTCTTCTCCATGCAAACTGCTCCTGCTCTGGCCCGTACGATCCGCTCTTTCGAGCCGCGAACAGTCTAGCAAGGATTGAGGGTGAGCTCGAACTCACCAATTACCTTCCAGAGAAGGTTCCTAAAGGCACAAGAGTAGGGATGTTTCCATCATTTTCCTTGACAGGGAGGGCGTGAGTTGTAAGATAGAAGAATATTTATTCATGATTATGAATAAATATTCATCATGAATAAAGCCTTGCGGCATAGAGCGGTTTTGGAAGCGCTGAAGCATGGGCCCGTACCCAATCAGGAAGATTTGCAGCGCGCATTGCGCAAGCGGGGCTTTAAGGTGGGGCAGGCGACGCTGTCGCGGGATATCCGCGAGCTAAACTTAAGCAAGACGGGCGCCGGTTACGCATTGCCCCAAGGCGAGGGTTCGGCAGGGCTGGCTTTGCCGCCGGTGCAGCGGCTGGTTCGGGAGTTTGTGCTGGATGTGCGGCCCGCTCAGAATCTGCTGGTAGTGAAAACCATTATTGGCAGCGCTCAGCCGGTGGCGGCTGCGCTTGATGAGCAGGAATGGGAGGGAGTGTTGGGAACGATCGCCGGGGATGACACGATCCTGATTGTTTGCCCTGACAAGGACGCGAGCAGAAAAGTTGCAGCGCGGATCGAGGAGATGCTCGGCTAATTTTATGTTCGCCAAACTTAAAACCGCAGTGCTGGGCGCAAGCGGATATTCAGGGCTCGAGTTGACGCGCATTCTCAGCCGCCATCCGCGACTGGAAAAACCCATGCTGCTGCGGCGCGACAACGGCAGTGATCGCACGACAGATCTATCGGAAGTGTTTCCAGAATTATCCGGTAACGGCGGTTACCCGCTGCGACCGCTCTCCTGGCCGGAGCTAAAACGCCAAGGCGTGCAGTTGCTTTTCCTGGCGACGCCGCATGAAGCGTCGCGCACTCTGGTGCCGGAGGCCATCGCTCAAGGTTTACGAGTAATCGATCTGAGTGGTGCGTGGAGGCTGAAATCGGCGCAGCATCGTGCCATTTATTCGTTCGAGGATGCAGATGCCGTCACAGCTGCGGATCTCACGGCGAAGGCGGTCTATGGACTGCCGGAGTTGAACGGCGACTGCATCGCGGATGCTCAGTTGGTCGCGAATCCGGGCTGCTATGCGACCTCGGTGATTCTGGCTTTGGCGCCTCTGCTCAAAGCAGGACTCGTCGATCGCGAACGTGGAATCATTTCGGACTCGAAGTCCGGAGTGTCGGGCGCGGGCAAGGCACCCACGTCGCGAACCCATTTTGTTTCGGTAGCGGATAATTTTTCCGCTTATTCGATATTCAATCACCGGCATCTGGGGGAGATAGTCGAGCAGCTGAGTCTGGATGACGCGGAGATGACTTTCACGCCGCATCTCCTGCCGATTCCCCGTGGAATTCTGTCGACGATCTACGTGCACCTGAACCGGACGATGAAGCCGGCGGAAGTGGAATCCTGTTTGCATGATTTTTATTCAGGCAAGCATTGGGTGCGAGTATTTGCGACACCGAAGCTGCCCGAGCTTCAGTTTTCGCTGCATACAAACTACTGCGATCTTGGATTTTGCCTGGCCGAAGACGGCCGGCGCCTGGTGCTGGTTTCCTGTGTGGACAACCTGCTGAAAGGCGCGGCAGGACAAGCAGTGCAGAACATGAATTTGATGTACGGATGGGGAGAACGGGAGGGCCTGCAGTGACCATCGTGGTGAAGATTGGCGGAACGGCGATTGAAGATGCGGCGACGCTGCGCAAGTGCGCGCAATCGATCGCGGAGTTGGCGCAGGATGGCCACCGCGTCGCTGTGGTGCATGGCGGGGGCAGCGCGCTGACGCGCATGTTGGGGCGCCTGGGAAAGAAGAGCGAGTTTGTCGACGGCCTGCGTGTGACCGATGCGGAAACTCGAGACACTGCGCTCATGGTATTGGGCGGGATCGTGAACAAGAAGTTGGTGGCCGCGATTCAAGCGGCAGGCATGCCGGCGATTGGATTCTGTGGTGGCGATGGTATGACGTTTCGCGCGCGGAAGAAATATGTTCACGGCCGCGACCTGGGATTTGTCGGTGAGATTTGCTTCGCCGAACCATGCTGGATCGAAGCTCTGTGGGAGCGCGGAGGAATCCCGGTTCTGGCTTCGCTGGCGTTGGGCGCCGATGGCGAATATTACAACGTGAACGCCGATGAAATGGCGGCATCATGTGCAGCGGCTTGCCACGCGGATGCATTGATCTTCCTCACCGACGTGCCCGGCGTAAAAGACGCAACCGGCAGCGTGATGCCGTGGCTGAGCACGAAGCAGGCAGCTGAACTGGCGGCCGGTTCAATCATCAGCGGCGGTATGTTGCCCAAGTTGCAAGCCTGTGGGCAGGCGCTGAAACAAGGCGTGGGGCGCGTGAGAATTTTCCCTGCTAACGAGGCGGAGATATTGCCGCAGTTCTACATCACCAAGTTGTCATGTGGTACGGAGGTCACGCATTCATGAGTCAGTTAGTCGCCACGCGGTACGCATCGCCATCCGCGCGTGCAAAGTCCAGGACGAAGGAGTCTCAGTTGAATAATCACGTGCAAGTTTTGGCGGACGCTCCCGCGAGAATGCCGCAAGAGTTTTGGTGCCCTGATCTGGTTTCAACGCGTGACCTCGGACCCTCCGGCGTCGACGCAGTTTTGCGCCTGGCGAGCAACATGAAAGCGCGCCCAGCGGATTTTCGGACTGCGCTCGCCGGCCGGCAGATGGTGATGTTTTTCGAAAAGCCCTCGTTGCGAACCCGGCTTACATTTGAAGCCGGAATGGTGAGCCTGGGTGGCACGGCGATGTTTGTGGATCAGACTCACGAACGTCTCGACGCTCGCGAAAAGTTGAGCGATGTGGCGCATAACCTGGAGCGCTGGGTGGACTTGATCGTTCTCCGCACCTACTCACAGCGAACCATCGAGGGCATGGCGCAACATGCTTTGATTCCGGTTATCAATGCGCTCAGCGATCTTGAGCATCCTTGTCAGGCGCTGGCCGACTATCTCACGCTGGCAGAGCGTTTTGGCGATCTGAAGAACCGCTGTCTCGCGTACGTAGGCGATGGCAACAACGTGGCACACTCGCTGCTGCTTACGTGCGCGTGCCTGGGATCGTCGATTCGCATGGCGACTCCGCCGGGCTACGCACCCAATCCTGAGATTGTGGCCGCGGCGCGGGAAATTGCCAAAGATGAAGACACCGGCGCTGAAATCCATTTGCTGACCGACCCGCACGAAGCGGTTGCCGGATCCGATGCGATTTACACTGATGCTTGGACCAGCATGGGGCAGGAGCGGGAGGAGGATGAGCGGGCGAAGATTTTTCCGCCGTATCAAGTCAACGAGGAACTGATGGCGGAAGCCGCGCCCCACGCGGTGTTCATGCACTGCCTGCCGGCGCATCGCGGGCTGGAGGTAACGGATGCGGTCATGGATTCGGAGCAGTCTCTGATTTTCGAGCAGGCTGAAAACCGCCTGCACGTACAAAAAGCGATTCTTTATTTACTGCTGGGCGGCGGCGATCGTCTGCCCGCAAGGAGTGCTCATGCCTGAAAAAGTTGTGCTTGCCTACTCTGGAGGACTTGATACCTCCATCATTATTCCGTGGCTCAAAGAAAACTACGATTACAGCGTGATCGCGATGGTGGGCGATGTGGGGCAGGGCGACGACATCGAAGCCGTGGTCGAGAAGGCTTACGCCACCGGCGCAAGCAAAGTTGTTGTCGAGGATCTTCGCGAGGAGTTTCTGACGGGATATGTTTTTCCGGCGCTGCAAGCCGGTGCGGTGTACGAGCATAAATATTTGTTGGGCACATCACTGGCGCGTCCTGTGATCGCAAAACATCAGGTGGAAGTCGCTCTGCGCGAGGGCGCGACGGCCGTTGCCCATGGCTGCACTGGCAAGGGGAACGACCAGGTACGTTTTGAGTTGACTTATCAGGCGCTTGCGCCCGAGCTAAAAGTGATCGCCCCGTGGCGGGAGTGGTCGTTGAAATCGCGCGAAGACTGCCTCGATTACGCAGATCAGCACGGGATTCCTGTCGCGGCGAGCCGCGAAAAGATTCATAGCCGGGACCGCAATCTGTGGCACTTGAGCCACGAAGGCGGAGAACTGGAGGATGCAGCGAACGCGCCGCTGGCGTCAACATGGCAGATGACGCGCTCCCCGCAAGAAGCGCCTGACAAGGACGAGCAGGTGACAATCGAATTCGAAAAAGGAACTCCGGTTAAGGTCAACGGAATCAAGCTCGATCCCGTTTCGCTAGTCGAACTGTTGAACGAAGCAGGTGCGCGTAATGCTATCGGCCGCGTGGATGTAGTAGAAAATCGCTTTGTAGGAATGAAGTCGCGCGGGTGTTATGAAACGCCCGGCGGTACTCTGCTGATCGCGGCGCATCGCGAGCTGGAAGCGCTGTGTCTGGAGCGCGAGGTCGCGCACTTCAAGCAGCACGTGGCCCTGAAGTATGCCGAGCTCGTCTACTTCGGCTTGTGGTTCACGCCACTGCGCGAGGCGCTCGATGCTTTTGTCGCCAGCACGCAAGTGGATATGACCGGCAGCGTGACGCTCTCTTTGTATAAGGGAAATGTTTCAGTGGTGAGCCGCCAGTCCGAGCATTCGCTCTATCGCACCGATCTCTCGTCGTTCACCATGGGCGATAGTTACGATCAGAAAGATGCCGCTGGATTTATTCGGATCCTCGGGTTGCCTTCGCGTACGCGCGCGCGGGCTCGCGTGGAGGTTACGCGATGAAGATGTGGTCAGGCCGGTTCCGGCAGCCGCTGGACCCGCAATTCGAACGTTGGCAGCGATCGTTTGATTTCGATCGTCGGCTGCTGGGTTACGAAATTGCGGCGAGCGGCGCGCATGCCCGCGCTCTGAAAAATGCGGGCATTCTCTCCGCCGATGAGCTCATCAGCATTCTGGAAGGCTTGCAGCAGATTGGCGAAATGGCTGCTGCTTCTAAGACTCCCGTCGAAGATGATGAAGCCGAAGACGTGCACCATTTCGTGGAAAAGCAGTTAGCGGCGCGGATTGGCGATGTGGGTTACAAACTGCACAGTGGGCGCAGCCGCAACGAGCAAATCGCGACCGATCTGCGTCTCTATGTGCGGGCCGCAATCGATGAACTGCGGAAGCTGCTGGCTAACGTCTGCGCGAGTTTCACCGACCGGGCCGAGCAGGCCGGCAACGCCGCCATGCCCGCCTACACCCATTTGCAGCACGCCGAGCCCGTGCTCGTGGGGCACTGGTTGCTGGCTTATGTAGAAATGTTTTTGCGGGATGCTGATCGCCTCGCCGATTGCCGCAAGCGTTTGAATCAGTGCCCGTTGGGCTCGGGCGCAGTGGCTGGCGCGACGTTGCCGCTCGATCGCGCCTTCATGGCGGAGGAACTCGATTTCTCTTGCCCAACGGCAAACAGCATCGACGCTACCAGCGACCGCGATTTCGTTCTTGAGTACGTCAATGTTCTTTCGCTCCTGGGGTTGCACCTAAGCCGCTGGGCAGAGGAGATGATCATCTTCTCGTCGCAGGAATTTGGCTTTGTACAGTTGCCCGAGGCTTATTCCACGGGCAGCAGTGCCATGCCACAGAAGAAAAATCCAGACCTTCTGGAGTTGGTACGGGGCAAAGGAGGACGCATCATCGGCAGCGCGACCGCTCTGATGGTGACCTTGAAAGGCCTGCCTCTCGCTTACAACAAAGATCTGCAGGAAACACAGGAGCCGCTGTTCGATGCCACGGATGCGGCGCTAGCCCTGTTGCCGCTGGTTGCCGGGTGGATGAAAGCGGTCGAGTTCGATCACGAACGTATGAACCAAGCTGCGCAGTCGGGATTCATGAACGCGTGGGCCGCCGCTACTTACCTGGTCAACCGCGGAGTTCCTTCGCGGCTCGCACATGAGCAGATCGGCAAAGCCGTAAAGCTGTGTCTGGAGAAACAATGCGAGCTGCAGGATTTGACGCTGGATGAGCTGCGCGCTCTGAGCCCCGCGTTCGACGAGAAGTTTCATGACTGCCTGAAGCCGGCTGCGGTGTTGGCAATCCATGATGTTGTTGGTGGCACCGCGCCGGCCCGGGTGTGGCAGGGAATTGTTGCGGCGAAGAAGAAAATCGAATCCCTGCGCGAGGAGGTTAATTTACATGCGCACGCGTAAAGCCATTTTGCCGGATGCCGAGCACATCCACGATCTGATTTCTGCATATTCGGGCGACGGCACTTTACTGCCGCGCACGCTGGCGGAGATTTGCGAGAATGTAAGAGACTTTGTGGTGCTCGAAGACGAAGGCCGCATTATTGGATGCGGCGCGCTGCATCTTTACGGCACGCACCTGGCTGAGATTCGTTCAATCACCGTTGGACCTAAGGTGCAAGGCCAGGGCGGAGGCAGCCGGCTGATGAAGGCTTTGATGGCCGAGGCGAAGCGGCACCGCGTTGATTGCATCTGCCTCTTCACGCGCGCTCCTGAATTTTTTGCGCGCCAGGGATTCCAGATGGCGCAGCGAGAAGATCTTCCCGATAAGATTTACAAAGACTGCCACGTCTGCCCCAGATTTCATCAGTGCGATGAAGTCGCCATGGTGCGGGGCAAGCTGCCCACCTTCGCAATTCTTCCAGAGCCCGCCAACTGGCTGGTGAAGTTGCAGGATCTCGCCGGCAACGCGGTGTGACCACGCATAGTTGAAGGGGAATCCCCATCTCCAGCTGCCGGTGCTATTATTTCGAGCGGAAGCTATCCCTATGGCCATCGCTACCCCGAGCTCTTCCACCGCAGTTTCTCCTGAGTCGTCTTCTTCTACAGGCCCACTGGCGGTGGTTACCACGCTGTTTTTCATGTGGGGCTTTCTTACTTGTCTCAACGATATTCTCGTCCCTCACCTAAAACCAATCTTCGACCTGAATTACGCCGAGATCATGCTGATTCAGTTTGCTTTCTTTGGAGCATATTTTCTTTTCTCCATCCCTTCAGCGAAGATCATCGACTGGATTGGCTATCAGCGCTCGATGGTGCTGGGTTTGCTGATCATGGGCGCGGGCGCGTTTCTGTTCGTGCCGGCGGCAAGCGTTCCGTCGTTTCCGTTTTTTCTTGTGGCGCTGATTGTCCTAGCTGCCGGGATCACGTGTTTGCAAGTGGCAGCTAATCCTTATGTGACCGTGTTGGGCAAACCCGAGACTGCGTCGAGCCGCCTAAATCTTACGCAAGCATTCAACTCGCTCGGAACTTTCCTGGCTCCGTTTTTCGGCGGCCTTTTCATTCTGACAGCTGCGCCCAAATCCATGGACGAGATCCGGGCCCTGGCGCCAGATGCGCTGCAAGCCTATCGTTTGCACGAAGCAGCTACGGTCAAGATTCCTTATGTAGGACTGGGCATTGCGTTGGTGTTGCTGGCCATCGCGATCGGCAGTTTTAAATTGCCAAAGATCCCCCACGCCCAGCACAAGGTCGGCGAGAAGGTAAACGACTCCATCTGGAATCACCGAAACCTGATTCTTGGCGCGATCGGCATTTTTGTCTATGTGGGCGCCGAGGTTTCGATCGGGAGCTTCCTGGTGAACTACTTCAGCCAGCCTGAGATCGGCGGCCTGACTGAAAAAGTTGCGGCGAGCTTTGTCGCCTTTTACTGGGGCGGTGCGATGGTTGGGCGTTTCATTGGATCCGGGCTTTTGCAAAAAATGAAGACCGGGCAACTGCTTGCGATCTGCTCGGTGTGTGCCGCTGCTCTTGTCGCAATTTCCATGCTTAGCACCGGACACTTCGCCATGTGGAGCATCATCCTCGTCGGGTTCTTTAACTCCATCATGTTCCCCAGCATTTTTACGCTTGGCGTAGCGGAACTAGGCCCGCTCACCGGAGACGGCTCCGGAGTCATGATCATGGCGATTGTTGGCGGAGCGCTGATCCCGCTGGCGCAAGGTGCGATTGCCGATAAGATCGGAATTCACCATGCATTTTTTCTTCCAGTGATTTGCTATCTCTATATCCTGTACTTCGCGCTGAGTGGTTCCAAGCCCAATAGCGAACGCGCCCGGACCTAGGTGGGCTAGGCCGGGCGCACTCTCAAGAAGTCGTCTTAGAGGTCAAAACGCAGACAGGATAAGGAAGTTAGACCTGCACGGAAATCAGTTCCGGGGCGCAGCGGGAGTTCTGCATCAATTTGACCGCGTCTTCGGCCGTGAATCGTCCCATGGCGAGAGCCAGTTTTTTGTTGGTTGTGGTCTGAATGGGGCTGCGGTCGATGCGCAGGACGTATTCCGCAGCACGGGCTCCGCCGCGGTTCACTTTCACCAGAAACTTGGTGTTTTTCATGTTTTCTCCTCGAGGACACGAGACGTGTAGATACGGACGATTCAATCTGGAAACCGACCCAAAGCTCACCGCGTGACACAGCGTCTTGTACGCGATGCTCCCTTATATAACTGAACTGGAAAACTCTTAAGATGGGCTAACTTATTTACGAACCTGTGGATAATAAAAGATATCTACTTAGTTAAGATGGTAGGCTGATTTACCGCTGTTGTCAACGTGCAGGAGATTGCACATTGATTTGATGCGGAGTCTTACGCGAATAGCCAGGCTCCCCGGACCTCAAGCCACGCTCACGGCTGCAAAATCTGGCCGGCTTGCGGGTGAACCTGCTGATCCTTGATCTCGCTTGCATCCCAGCCGCCGCCCAGAGCCTTTACCAGATAGACAGAGCTGACCATTTGCTGGCCGAGCAACTGCGTCTGCAGCCGTTCACTGGTAAGTAAAGTGGTTTGTGCGGTGATGACGTCGAGGTAACTAGTAACTCCACCGATATAACGGTTGTTGGCAATCGCCAGCGCGCGGCGCGCATCTTCCACGGCGGCACCCTGCGTGGAGAGAGCTTGCGATAACGTGCTCAGATTGCTGATGCCGTCTTCTACCTGCTGGAAGGCAGTGAGCACGGACTGACGGTAGTTGGCCACCGATTGATCGTAGGCGGCTTGTGCAGCGGCCAGATTGGCGCGGTTGCGTCCGCCCTCGAAGATGGGTTGCAACGCATCGGCGCCAAGCGACCAGAAAAGGCTGGGAGCGTTGAGCAGCGTACCGATATCGCGGCTCTGCCATCCTCCCGAACCGCTTAGAGTGATGTGCGGATAGAAAGCAGACCGTGCAATGCCGACTTGCGCATTTTCGTAGGCCATCGTGCGCTCGGCGGTGGAAATGTCGGGTCGGCGCTCGAGCACGTCAGAGGGAACTCCGAGTGGCACCGGCGGCGGCGTGGCGCGCAATGGCGCGACCGGCACGCTGAGGTTAGAGGCCGCCTGGCCTAGCAGAACCGCAATTGCATGCTCATATTGAGCGCGCGTTTGCTGCACCAAAGCCAGCTGCGACAAAGTGGAATCAAGCACCGCGGCCTGCTGCGCAACTTCAAGTCCGTTGGCAATGCCGCCGTCGTGGCGGCTGTTCACCAGATCGAGTCCCTTCCGCTGGTAGCCCACCGATTCCTGCACAACGCCGTATTCAGCATCGAGTTCACGCAGCGTGAAGTAGTCGGCGGCGAGTTCAGCCGTCAGCACCAATTGCACGTTCTGCAAATCAGCCGCCGTTGATTGCAGAGAAGCGTTGGCCGCTTCCACGTTATGCCGCACGCGTCCGAAAAGATCGACCTCGTAGCTGAGAGAAAACGGAATCGTATAAACGCTCTGGGTGTAAGCAGTATCCGGCGAATTAACAGTGATGGGCTGCGGCAAACCTGGGACAGTGACGATGCTCGGACCTGCGCCATTTAACGGGCGATTGGCCCCGGCGCGCTCCCGTAACGCGCTGGGATCAGCAGAAAGCTGCGGAAACATTGCGGCAGTGGATACACGAGCCAGCGAACGCGCCTGGTCTAAGCGGTCGCGCGCGGCTACTAAAGACTGGTTGGCCTGCAGCAACTGTTGCTCGTAGGCATCGAGCACGGGATCGCGAAAAACCTGCCACCATGTACCCTTGGGAATCGCATCCTTGGGTGCGGCCGGTTCCCATGGCGGCTGTGTTTTCCATGCATCGGGTGCAGGGGCGGGAGCCGCCGGCCGGCTGTATCGCGGGCCAACGGTGCAGCCTGCGGCCAGACCGAGCAGCGCCACGGCAAAGAAGATTGCGACTCGCCTCACGATCCGCTGCCTTTCTGCTGGCCCGGCGGCTGCGCCACATTTACCTTTTGCCCGTTTTCGAGCGAGTCTGCTGGGTTGATGACCACCTTATCGGTGGGCGATATGCCGCCGAGAACCTCCAGTGTTGTACCGTAGTCGCGTCCTATATTGATGGATCGCAACTGCACCTTGCCGTCGGAGCCGACCACCGCAACTTGCGCGCCCTGCGCACGGAACAGCATCGCGTTCACGGGAACCGTGACCTTGTTCACGTTAGCGCCGACCGCGAAATGTACCTCACCAAATGAGCCGGGCAATAAACGTTCGTCTTTGTTAGGCACGTCGACCTCCGTGAGCAGGGTGCGAGTACCGGGGTCGATCGCTTCCGCAGTGCGCACCACCGTTCCATAAAACTTCTGCCCGGGGAATTCTTGCAGTATGACTGCGGTCTTGGAGCCAACTTTTATGTAAGGTGCGTAGGCCTGCGGTACGCTGGTATAAACCCGTAGCGGATCCACGCGCGCAACGTCAAACAGTTCGCGGCCGGCAGCACCCGCGCCAGCATTGATAAGTGCGCCCGGATCCACGGTGCGCTTCGTGAGCACGCCGGAGAATGGTGCGTATACGTTCTTGAAGCCTTCCAACTGTTCAAGACGGCGCACATTGGCGTCGGCGGCGGCCAGGTTGGCTTGGCTCTGTTTGTATCCGCTGGTTTGCTGATCCGCTTCCTGCGCGGAGACCGAGTCAGTCTTGCGCAGGTTCTCCCAGCGGTCGGCACTAATCTTAGCCAGTTCCATTTGCGCGACAACCTGTAGCCGCGTAGACCGTGCTTGGTCCAGTTCCTGATCAACTTCCGGCGTATCGATCTTGGCTAGTAATTCACCTTTCGTAACTCGGCTGCCGATATCTTTGTACCAGCGAACGAGGTAACCATTCGTGCGGGCATAAATCGGTGACTCTTCGTAGGCGAGCAGAGAACCCGGCAGTATCAGATCCTCATCGGGTTTTTCAGATACCGGGCTAACCACGGCAACCGTCGGTACGGTTTCGATCTCAGTCTCTTTGGCCAGAGCGCGTTCGTGGCTCATGCGACTCCATAAAGTAAGTCCGCCCGCGAGCAAGAGGGCCACCAACAGAACGCCGACAATCGTCAGAGCGGTGCGAGGCGGCGCTGGTGGCACGTCGGGCGGCTTCTGGATTCCCACAACCTGATGCTTGGAGTTCTTTTGGATCTCCTCGATCTCCAGGTCGCGTTGGGCCTGAGCGCTCAGCGGATGAGGCTGTTCTTTATTGCTATCGCTCTGCTGCGGCGAATGTGCACCGTTATCCTGGCCGGATTGCTGCACATCCCCCGCTGTTGGTTTAGGTTCGTTCTCTACACTCATGCTCGACTCCGATTCTTGCAAGAACTGGTTACGCCTATGTAGCTTTATCCCTGATTTTGCCGCACCCGTTTGGCTTCCCTGCGGCCGTGGAATATGGCGAACACGCTCGGCACAAAAAATAAAGTGGCTACGGTGGCAAACAACAACCCGCCGATGACGGCGCGGCCCAGCGGCGCGTTCTGTTCCCCGCCTTCGCCAAAACCCAGCGCCATCGGCACCATTCCAATGATCATGGCCAGCGCGGTCATCAGCACAGGCCGCACGCGGGTATACCCAGCCGCTACCGCGGCTTGTACAGCGGGAATCCCTTCATCCAATTGTTCTCGCGCGAAGCTGACCATCAAAATAGAATTCGCCGTGGCCACGCCCATGCACATCACAGCTCCCGTAAGCGACGGCACGCTCAACGTGGTGCGGGTCAGCAGCAGGAACCAGCAGATTCCCGCCAACGCTCCCGGCAAGGCTGCGATGATGATGAACGGATCAAGCCACGACTGGAAGTTGATAACGATCAGCAGATAGACAAGAAGGATCGCTCCAACCAGTCCCACCCCTAATCCGATGAACGAAGAACGCATCGTGACCACCTGCCCTCGCACCACAATGCGAGTTCCGCGCGGCAAATGGCCCTCGAAGGTTTTGAGCACATTATTGGTATCCGCGGCGACGGCGCCCAGATCGCGATCCTGCGTGCTGGCGTAAACGTCGATCACCGACTGCACGTTATAGTGGTTCACTGTGGCCGGCCTTGCCACCGGATTCACCTGCACCAGATTGCCCAGCAACTGCGAGCCCTGCTGCGAGGTTACGGGGATGCCCAACAGGTCCTGCATCGTGGTCAAGCGGTATTGCGGAGACTGCACCGCCAACTGGTAAGAAACTTCGTTCTTCGGGTTCAGCCAGAAGTTTGGTGCAGTCTGAAAACTGCCGCTCAGTGAAATCAGCACGCTCTGGGCGACATTCTGAGCCGTGAGTCCAACTTGGGTTATACGTGTGCGATCCATGTCCATGCGCAGCGTGGGCAGCGCCAGCAACTGCTGCACATGTACATCGGCGGCTCCAGGAATGTGGCGCATCTTGTTGGCGATCTGCTGCGCGATCGTATAATTGCTCGCCATATCAGTGCCTACCACCTGCACATCAATGGGTGCAGGCAAACCAAAGTTCAAAATTTGCGAAACGATATCTGCGGGCTGGAAGAAAAACTCCACGCCCGGAAAGCGCTGCGGCAAAATTTCGCGCAGATGGCGTATGTAACCCGCCGTGGGATGATGATGCTCGGGATCAAGTGCAATCAGGATCTCTGCATCGCTGCTCCCAATGGTTCCGTTGGAACTATAAGACTGGTTGATGCCGGAGTTGGGTAGGCCGATATTATCAAGAATCGTCTGTAATTCCTGCTTGGGGATTTCCTGGCGCAGCAGGGTTTCCACTTCATCGCAGAGCCGCGCCGTTTCTTCCACGCGCAGACCCGGCCTTCCGCGCAGGTGCAGGCGAAGTTGGCCGGCATCCACTTGCGGGAAGAAGTCCTGCCCCAGAAACATGAACAGTCCCAGTGACAGCACGCAAAAAACCAGGAAAAAAGCTACGAAGACGCCGCGATGCTCAAGAGTGGTTTCGAGCAACCGCTCGTAGCCCCGGCGGAAGTCTTCGAACTTGCGCTCAAAGCCTCGCTGGAAGCGGCCGAGGAACGATCTCGGAGCTTCCGCCCGATGCTCATGCCCGCGCATGATGAACATGACCAGCGTCGGGATGAGGGTTCGTGAGAGCAGATAACTAGCCAGCATAGCGAAGCTAACAGCCTCCGCCAGCGGCACAAAGAGAAACTTCGCCACGCCCGCCAGAAAGAACATGGGCACAAACACGATGCAGATGCTCAGTGTGGAGACGAAGGCTGGAACCGCGATCTGCTGTGCGCCATCGAGAATCGCCTGCCTCATCTCCTTGCCCAAGGCAAGGTTCCGCTCGATATTTTCGATTTCCACCGTCGCGTCATCCACGAGGATGCCCACGGCAAGCGCCAGTCCTCCCAAAGTCATGATGTTGATGGTTTCGCCGATCGCACCAAGCAGAATGATGGAACAAAAGATGGAGAGCGGAATGGAAATAGAAATGACGATGGTGGGGCGCCAGTCGCCAAGGAACAGGAGGATCATGAGCGCGGTAAGCACCGCGGCGATCCCAGCCTCGCGTATTACGCCATACACCGAAGCCCGCACAAAAAGCGACTGGTCAAAGAGCGCGGAGATTTTCAGTTCCGGAGGCAAAGACTGCGCCGCCTGCACCACAATATTCTTAACCCCGGAGACAATTTGCAGCGTGGAGGCGTTGCCGATCTTGTAGATCGACATCAGTGCCCCGCGGTTTCCATCCTGGCGCACGATGTTCGTCTGCGGCGCGAAGCCGTCGCGTATGTGCGCAACATCACGCATGTAAAGCGTAGCGCCATTGGAGGTTTTAACCGGCAAGTCGTTCAACTCCGCAATGGTGGCCGGTGTTCCGTTCATCTCAACGTTGTATTCCACCGTGCCAAGCTTGATGGTGCCGCTGGGAAGAATCAGATTCTGCGCGTTGACGGCGTTGACAATGTCGTTAGGCGCCAGTCCGTAGGCTTGCAGTTTCGGCAAATCCAGGTCTACCTGAACCTGCCGAATCTTGCCGCCATAGGGATAAGGCGTAGCCGCTCCCTGCACGGTGGTCAGAAAACTACGCAGAAAGTTCTGGCCCAGATCGAAAAGCTCCTGCTCAGACAATGTCTTGCTGCTCAGTCCAAGTTGAATGATCGGTGTTGTGGATGCACTGTAGGAGATGACCAGAGGCGGCACCGTTCCAGGAGGAAGACTGCGCAATATGGTCTGGCAGATGGCGGTGGTCTCCGCGATTGCGCCCTGTACGTTGGTTCCCGGGCGAAAGAAAATCTTAATGACGCCCAAACCATTTACCGACTGCGACTCCATGTGCTCGATGTCGTTAACGGTGATGTTGATGCCGCGTTCAGCATTGACCACGATGCGGTCGGCCATATCCTGCGGCGACATGCCGGTATAAGACCAAACCACAGAGACCACTGGAATGTTGATATCCGGGAAGATGTCCGTTGGGGTGCGAAAAACCGTGACCCCAAACAGGATAATGATGACGATCGCCATCACGATAAATGTGTAGGGACGTCTGAGAGCTAATGCAACAATCCACATCGGTCAGACCCACTCCAGAGTCATTAATGAATCAAAAAAGGGCTGCACGGCACGGTGCGAAGAAAACCCGCAGAGACGAATTTTTAGATTCGATACACTGCGTATTGGATTCTAAAGACTTTCTCAATTATATGGTAGGGTAGGATCATGCGCCAGAAGTCTCGGGCTCAACGCGGGACCGAAAGAGGCCGCGCAAAACGCGCTCCCGGCCGTCCACGTAGCGAGCAGGCCCGCCTGTCCATCCTCCGCAGCACGCTGAAACTACTTGGGAAAAGTGGCTTCTCCGATCTGACCATGGAAGGCGTTGCCGAGCACGCCGATGTGGGCAAGGCAACTGTCTACCGTTGGTGGCCTAACAAAGCCGCCCTTGTCGCGGATGCGTTCGCTGGCAGCACCATCCAGAATCTCCACTTTCCGGATACGGGCTCACTTCGCACTGACATGAGCCAGCAGATGCGTCAGCTCGTTAAGATTTTTCTAAGCCGGCGTGGTCGCATTGTTTCCGCGATTCTTTCGGCCGGTCAAAGCGACAGAGCCGTGATCGCAGCCTTCCGTGAGCGCTTCCTGAAGCCCCGCCGCCGGGAAGCTTACGCCACGCTTCGCCGCGGCATTGCGCGTGGCGAACTGCGCAAGGACGTGGACATGGACCTGCTGCTCGATTCACTCTATGGACCTATTTATATGCGATTCCTTATTCGACACGACAAGCTGACGCCCGACTTCGTTGACGGGCTTTGCGAGATGGTGCTAAGCGGAGCCCGTCCCTGACAGAAACGTGAATGTTGAACGTTAGAAAGAATCCAATCTGGTTCGGCACGTTTTGATCTAAGATTGCATCGGATGCCTGCGATTTATTTTGTAAAATATGGAGCGGATCCTACGCTCTGTCTAGTATCTGTCTCGAAAGGACGAGCTCTTATGAGCAATGATGCCAAGAAAGAAGCGTTCTCGCGGCGCGGATTCCTGGGAATGGGGTCGGCAGCGATAGCGGCTGCGGGGATGTTATCAGCAGACGCTGCGAGCCAGGAGCAGAAACCATATCCAACAAAGAACGATCGTAGCGCCAGCGCTCCCGGGCCAGGTAATCCTCCGCTGGATACCCAAAATCCTGATTCCTTCCTGCCGCCGCCCTCTGACGCCGGCGGCGTGCAGACGTTCAAGTACCCTTTCGCGCTTTCTCACAAGCGGATGCAGGAAGGTGGATGGTCGCGCGAGGTTACGATCCGCGAGCTTGCGGTTTCCAAGTCGATTGCTGGCGTGGATATGAGATTGACTGCCGGCGGCATTCGCGAACTGCACTGGCACACAGCTGCTGAGTGGTCGATCATGCTCTACGGAAACGCTCGGATTACGGCGATTGATTTGGACGGCAAAAGTTTCGTCGCCGACGTAACGGAAGGTGATCTCTGGTACTTTCCCACGGGAATTCCGCATTCCATTCAAGGACTGGGACCTGACGGCTGTGAGTTTCTGCTGGTATTCGACGATGGCAACTTCTCGGAATACGAAACGGTGCTGCTCACCGACTGGATGGCGCACACTCCCCACGATGTGCTCTCGAAAAACTTCGGCGTAAGTGAACAGGCGATGGAAAAAATGCCGCGAAAGGAAAAGTTTATTTTCCAGGCGGCTGTTCCTGGCCCTTTGGCTGCAGATCAGAAAGTGGCTGCGGGCACGCTCGGCATGTCGCCCCAAGAATTCGCTTTTCGAACTTCCCAGCAACCGGTTACGAAGCGCACCAAGGGAGGCGAGGTGCGGATTATTGATTCGAGCAAGTTCAAAGTGTCCACGACGATTGCCGCGGCCATAGTGACCGTCCATCCGGGAGGGATACGGGAACTGCATTGGCATCCCAATGCCGACGAATGGCAGTACTACATGAGCGGTACTGGAAGAATGACCGTTTTCGCTACCGGAGGCCGCGCTCGCACCATGGACTTTCAAGCCGGAGACGTTGGCTATGTTCAGAAGACGCTGCCGCATTACATCGAGAATACCGGCGACACCGATCTGAAATTTCTGGAGATGTTCAAGAGCAACGTCTATCAGGACCTTGCTCTTTCAGAATGGCTCACACACACGCCGCCCGAACTCGTGCTGGCGCACTTGGGCATTGATAAGGCGACGCTCGATGCCATGCCAAAAGATGAAGTCGTGGTGATGCCGAAATAGTGGAAGCAGCGATGGCACCGCGCAATATTGTTTTCTGGGAAGTCGATCCGCAGGCGGATTTTATGCTGCCCGGCGGCAAGCTCTATGTGCCCGGCGCGGAACGATTGCTTCCTAACATTCGCAGGCTTACCGATGTCGCCCGGCAAGGCCGTGTCTTTCTGGTATCACACGGCTGTTACCACGCCAAGAACGACCCCGAATTCAAGACGTTTCCGCCGCACTGCATCAAAGGCACCGAAGGCTCAGCGCTCGTTCCTGAAGCGTTGACGGAAAAAGTTGTGATCGTGCCGAATGAACCGACAGCAACTCTGCCGGCGAATCTTCTATCCGGGAAATACCAACAAATTCTTCTGGAAAAACAAACTCTCGACATTTTCGAAAGCCGCCACACTGAGGAACTGCTGAAGCGCTTTGATGCCGATACCGAGTTTGTTGTTTTCGGCGTGGTGACGGAATATTGTGTGCGCTTGGCGGCGAAGGGATTGCTCGAGCGTGGCCAGCGCGTTTCTGTGGTTCGGGATGCGATCGAAACTTTAAAAACTGAAGATGGACAGCGGACTGTGGCTGAGTTGCAGGCTCTCGGAGCAAAGTTTATCAGCACCGATCAGGCGCTTGCGCTGGTCGACGCGCAAAAATAGCCGACGATCCTACCGTACACAATGGCCTTGAGTGCCTAGGGGAAATGCACATCCAGGCTGTAAATTTCCTGCGTACTGCGGTCCCGCATCAGCAACGGAGAATCGTCGGGAGCCAGTCCGACCCAAAATTCCCAGGGATCGAATCCGCGTGGAATGTCCTTCAGGCTGAGTAGGCGTTCTATTTTCCCGCCAGGCACACTCACTCGCACCATGTCATCGGATTTATCGGGATAATCTTCGGCATAGAGATACTTGGCATCATGCGACCAATTCTCGTAGCCGAAGCGCGACACCGCGAGCTGGCTCCAATTCTTCTTCTCGAAATCGTAGAGCATCAACTTGGTGGAGTCGGCGGAAAGGGCAGCGATGTAGCGCCCATCGGGCGAGCAGCGGGGGCTGAAAAGATTTTCCGAGTCCGGCACGTCTGAAACTTGCGAAGTCTTCAAGTCAGCAATATGAATGTTGGGGCCTTTCGCAGTCCCATACTCCAGCCACGGGACTTCCGCGAACACGATGGAATCACCGTTGGGCATCCAGGTGGGGTCGCCCTGGTTGTGATCCTCCGGGATCACTTCACGCGGTGTGCCGCCCTCGGCGGGCACCACGAATATCTTCCAGGGATTTCCCGGCCGCGATGCCATAAATACGATCTGAGTTCCATCCGGAGACCAACGCGGAATGTGGGCCTGCATGGGTGCATACGTGAGCTGAGTGCGGGAACTTCCATCCAGTTTGCTGCGCCACAATGTAAGTTCTGGATGCGCCACGTAGGTGATCCACTCGCCGTTGGACGTGATGTCGGCCTCGCCCGCCGACACGCCGGGAAGGTACAGGGTGAACTGCGATTTGTGATCGAGGCCGATTAAATCGAAGCGGCGCTGCTGGCCGATCACGTACAATTTTTTCCCATCCAGGCTTGGTGTCGGATTACTGGACATCAGCGGTCCTATAGTGAGCTGCGTCGGTTCAGTGCTAGCTTTGCGAAAAAAGGAATTACCTTCGCGCAGCGCCCAGATATTCTGACCTTGATCGCGAGTTGAATCGAATAGAAAATAATCGCCCTGTGGCGTCCATGTTCCGTAAGATTCTTGCGCCGGTTTATTCCAGTCGGGCAGTAGCGGATGCAAATCTTTCCCGTCGGCTAAAACCTCCCACAAGGAAGAAGTGCGCTGGTCCGTGTTGCGGATGGTAAAACGCAGGCGGCGGCCATCGGGAGAAAATCGAAGCGCAAACGGCACTCCCGGCACTGTGACGAGTTCGCGAGAATCGCCTCCATCCTCATCGCAGAGATATAAGGTGGATTGCCTGGCATAGACGATGTGTTGGCCGTCAGGTGTCCATGCGGCGGCGTGTGCGAGGATGTTTCCCACAGGCCGCGGCGATCCTGCAGGCACCGGCATTATCCAAACCGGCCATTCGGTTTCCGAACCCTCGGCCGTGCCTTCCACCAGCAATTCAGAGCGGCCCGGATAGAAATCGTAGACGTCAGCGCTCGGCAGTGAGGTTGGTACGGGCGCGGTCTCCCCACCCGCAGTTGAAACCTGCATCAGGACCGAATGGCCATTCAGATGTTCGGAAAAGTACAGGCGAGTGCCGTCAGTGACGAGAGAGCGCTTGGAGGTGCCGTCGTTGGTAATCTGTTGCGAGGCAACAACCATCGGCGGGTGCGCGGGTGATCTTAGAAACAGGATGGTCGCAACCAATGCTGCGATGACAACTAAACCGGCCGCGACCCAAGGCATGAACCTCTTTTTGGGCTGAGGGGGAAGGGTGTGGAAGGCGGTGGCGAACAGGGCGCGGATTCTCTCTTTAGAATCCGGCGCCGGCCTGGCTGCCGTTCCCGAGGCTGAGACCTGGCCTGATTCAATTTCCTTGCGCAGGCGCTGCAAATCGACGCGCATCTCGGCGGCACTTTGATAGCGCTGTGCAGGATCTTTCTCAAGAGTTTTTCTGACAATACGTTCAAGCTCCGGCGGGGTCGCTGGGTTGAAGCGGAGAGGCCACTCGGGCACGCTGTGAATGAGCGAGTCGAAAAACGCGGCAGTCGTTTGTCCCTGAAAAGGTAGAACTCCGGTTGCCATCTCATAGAGCACGACGCCAAAAGAAAAAAGATCGGTACGGGAGTCAAGAGTGCGGCCCAGAGCCTGTTCCGGCGACATGTAAGGTATGGTTCCCAGAGCGGAACCCGGCCGCGCCAGGTTGTCAGGCGATTGCGTGACGCCGCCGAAGGTGTTGCCGCTGACGTGGGCTTCATCGGCTGCGGCAAGTTTGGCCAATCCGAAGTCGAGAATCTTTGCGTTTCCACGCTTGGTGACAAAAATGTTTGTCGGGTTAATGTCACGGTGAATAATGCCGTGGTTGTGCGCTGCGTCGAGGGCGTCGGCGATCTCGATTCCCAGCGCCAACAGAGTTCCAATTTCCACGGGACGACCCGCAATGCGATGCTTCAGGGGCAAGCCATCCAGAAACTCCATGGCGATGAAGGCTTCGCCATCCTGTTCGCCGATGTCATAAACGGTGCAGATATTGGGGTGATTCAACGCGGAGGCAGCCTGGGCTTCCACTTGAAAACGGGCCAGGGACTGAGGGTTTCGGGCAACCGCTTGAGGCAGAAATTTGAGCGCGACAAAACGATGCAGCCGGATGTCTTCAGCTTTGTAGACAACGCCCATCCCGCCGTGCCCGAGCTTTTCGACAACGCGGTAGTGCGAGATGGTCTGCCCGATCACTGTGCAAAATCCTACGTTGATGAAACGGGCAAGTCAACGAAGGGCGAGACGCGAAGGCCTTTTCGCATCTCATCCGGCGAGAGACTCAATGGCTTGTACGGCATCGAGCGGTAGTGCGAGGCCGGAGCTGGCGAGATCCTGCTTCATGTGTTCTGCGTTGGAAGTGCCGGTTAGCGGCAGCATCTCTATGGCGCGCGCGAAGGCAAATATGATCTGGGCTGGAGTTGCGTTCGCACTGGCCGCGAGTCTGGCAACTAGAGGATGGTGGAGCACCTCAGCATTTGCCGTGAGCAGCGAGAATCCCTGATAAATAATCTTGTGTTGTTGGCAGAACAAACGGACCTCGCGGTCCCAGCCGAGGCGGGCATAGCAGCGGTTTTGCACGAATGCGGGAGCTTCGGAGTGGACGGCGGTCATCTGCTCCAGGTGCTGCAAAGAAACATTGCTTACCCCAAGCAGGCGAGTGCGGCCAGCGTCGCGCTCTTTCGTCATTGCCTCCCAGACCTCTGCGTCTGCTTCAGTCCAACCGTAGCCTGAAGCTGGCCCGTGCAGCACGTAGCTGTCCACGAAGTCGGTCCCAAGATGTTCGAGCGAACTGGCCATCGATTGCGCGACCTGAACGGAAAGACTGGCCGCGGGGTCGTAAGGCAGACGATGATCCTGACCGGACTGGTAAGTGAACTTGGTCTGAAGAAAAAGATCGGCGCGTGAGACTATGCCCGCACGATATGCAGCGGCCAATCCCTGGCCGACTCCAGCTTCAAAGTAATGCCGCCGCTGATTCGCCGCGTCGATGCCGCGAAAACCCGCGCGGAGAGCGAGTTCAACGAGGGCTGGAGTGCGGTCCTCCTTCCAGGCAGTGCCGTAGAGAAAGTTGGAAACGGATTGAGGTTGAGGAATGGGCATGCGCTATTCTGCCACGAGCGTGTGAGCGGGCGAGTCGTCCTGTGCCGCTCATCCCACAGTGACGAGGCATATTTTCTTCTATAATCACTCCGTTTCTGGGAGGCGTTCGCGAATGGCTGATGAAAAGCGGGACCGCGAATTGGGCATGGGATGCCCGATTTCGCGGCGGGATTTTCTGAACGGTGCGGCGGTGGGAATCGGCGGAATACTAGCGACTCACAGCGCGCTGGCGGCGCTGGCCCCGGCGGAATTTTCTCAGCAGAGCGATGCTCCCTTCGCGCCCGATAAAGCCCCAGATTACTACCCTCCAGCGCTCACCGGCATGCGCGGTAATCACGATGGAACATTTACTTACGCGCACCGCTTGCGCGATGGCGAGGCCTGGGATGCTGACGGCGCGCCGCAGTCGACCGGTGAGACCTACGACCTGGTCGTGGTCGGCGGCGGAATCAGTGGGCTGGCGGCGGCGTACTTCTTCCGCAAGAGCGCGGGTGAAAAAGCGCGTGTGCTGGTCATCGATAACCACGACGATTTCGGCGGGCACGCCAAGCGCAACGAGTTTCATTCCGGCGGCCGGATGCTGCTCGGCTACGGAGGCACGCAGTCGATCGAGAGTCCGGGAAAATACAGCGCGGAAGCGAAAGGATTGTTGGTCGAGTTGGGAATCGACACGCAGAAATTTTTCAAGGCCTACGATCAGAAACTGTACTCGTCGCGGAAGCTGAACACGGGTTGTTTTTTCGACAAGGAAACCTTCGGCGAAGACCGGCTGGTCGCGGGTTTAGGGTCGACGCCTTGGGCCGAGTGGCTGGGGAAGACGCCTCTGAGTGATGACGTAAAGCGCGACATCGCTCGTGTGTATACAGAAAAGGTGGACTATCTTCCGGGGCTCTCGCGCGAAGAGAAGATCGCAAAGTTATCAAAGATCAGCTACGCCGATTTCCTCACCAAGATCTGCAAAATGAATCCCGACGGGTTGAAGTTTTTTCAGAGCTACACTCACGATCTTTTTACCGTCGGGATCGATGCGGTGCCGGCAATGGCGTGTTATGTGGAAGGCGACGACTACGGCGGGATCACCTACGCTGGCTTCCAAGGCATGGACCTAGGCGATGACAAAAGAGAAGAACCTTATATCTTTCACTTTCCTGATGGAAATGCGTCGATCGCGCGCCTGCTGGTGCGGTCTCTGATTTCGGGTGCGGTCCCCGGAAACACAATGGAAGACGTGGTAACGGCGCGTGCCGACTACAGCCGGCTGGATCGGGAATCGTCACCTACGCGCATTCGGCTGAATAGCACGGTCGTAAATGTAAAACACACGAGTGCCGGAGACGCGAAAGAAGTTGAGGTGGCGTACGTTCGCGGAAAGAAGTTGCAATCGGTGAGGGCGAAGCAGTGCGTGCTTGCCTGCTATAACACCATGATTCCTTATCTGTGTCCGGAGCTTCCGGAGAAGCAGCGGGAAGCTTTGGCCTATCTGGTGAAGGCGCCGCTCGTGTACACGCATGTCGCAGTTCGAAATTGGACGTCGTTCGACAAATTGGGAGTGCGGCACATCGAGGCGCCGGGAAGTTATCACGTTTACACTGCACTGGATTTTCCGGTGAGTCTTGGCAGTTACGAATTTCCCAGCAAGCCGGAAGAGCCGATGGTCCTCTTTATGCTGCGTACTCCGTGCAAGCCGGGCTTGCCGATGCGCGATCAACATCGCGCGGGGCGGGCAGAGTTGATGCGTACGACGTTCTCTACGTTCGAGCGCAACGTGCGCGACCAGTTAGGCCGGATGCTCGGCGGCGGAGGCTTCGATCCTGCGCGTGATATCGATGGCCTCACCGTGAACCGGTGGGCGCACGGATATGCGTACGGCTACAATCCGTTATTCGATCCGGATTGGGCAGAAGATGAGAAGCCGTGGGTGGTCGGCCGAAAACCATTCGGGCAGATTGCAATCGCGAACTCCGATGCCGGGGCTTCCGCCTATACCGATTGCGCAATCGATCAGGCCTATCGGGCAATCGGCGAGTTGAAAGCGCGGCAAGCCTAAACGCGGTGGGTGAGTGTGCTCAGTTCCGTGGTGGAGCCTTATCCAATGCCGCTTTTAGAGTTTCGAAGGCATGCTTCTGATAGGGCTCCGTGTCCTTGCGCGTGAAGACGGGAGCGACGGCCTGCACCTGAGTTCGCGCCGCATCATAGTTGCCGCGGCGATAAGCGATTTCCGCCTGAGCCAGCGTAACGCCTGCACCCCAATCGGGATCGCCCGTGAGCTGCGCGACTGGTTGCACATCGATCGGCTGCAAGAGCGAGGCTGCTTCATCCAATCGACGTAGGCCGATCAGGCAAATCGCTTCCGTGTAGGCGGTAGCTCCGGTCAATCCAGCACGCGCGCCGAATGCCTTTGCCGATGAATCATAAGCTTTGCGCGCATTCGATTCGCCCGCGCTGTATCGTCCCGAGCGGCACTGAGCCAGAGCGGCATCCGACAGCGTGGCAATCGAAAAAAATGAGAGCGGTCCCTGCTTGCCAACGGCTAGTTCATGGATCGCCAAATCATCGCGGATCGCATCATCCCAAAGTTCAAGACTGCCTTCCGACTGCGCTCGCGTGCTCAACAGTTGCAAAGTAAGTTCGTGGTCGGGGCCCAGCCGGGAAATAAATTCAGGGTAGATAGCATTGGCTTCCTTCACTGCCTCCTCGTGTTTGTTCTGAATCATGAAGGCCTGCGCCAGATTCAGCCGAACCCGCAGCACGTGAGGACTGTCCGGTCCAGCCACTTGAGTAAAGGCAACAATGAGATCACGAAACGTCAGCTCGGCTTTTGCGCCCTCGCCCAGCCGGATGTATGAGAACCCAAGTCTCTGTTTGAAGGTCAGGCGCGCGCTCTCGTCGAATTCCGGAAGCATCTCGGCCTTGTCGAGCGCAGCCTGAAAATTTTCTGCCGCCGACTTCGCGTTGTTTTCAATCAATGCAATCATGCCCTGCGCGGAAAATAGCCAGACCGGCAGATCCGGGCGCGGATGCGGAAGCCTTGCGATCAAAACTTTCTGCTGGTCAAGAATCGACTTAGCCAACGGAAGCGAGTCTTTCTCGTAACTACGTGCTTCCAGCGTGACTCGTTGCAGCTGCACGACGATTGCGTCCTGCGACAGTTCGCCATCCACTTGTTTGAAAAGTGCTGCGGCACGGTCATATTCCTGCCGGGCATCTGGATAATCGGTCCGGTTATCGAGGGCTCTGGCAATGGTTTGGTGAAGGCGCGCAGCCACCAGCGGTTCATCTTTAAATTGCCGGTCGATGCCGGGCGAAGCTTGCTTGATCGCGTCCATGAGCGACTCGCTCGACTTGCCGCTCACGAATGGATTGCCGCGCCCCAGCAGATCGTCAGCAAGAAAGCGGTTGATGGAACTCGCAATTGCAGTCTGGTGGTTGGCATTGTCGCGCTCCTGAGCGGCTTGGCGGTAAAGCGCAAAGCTGACGGCCAATCCTGCAGCCAGTGCAACCACTGCAAACACAACCCAGGGCCGCCGCGCACGCGTTTCGGCCAATTTGCGCTCTGCAACCTGCGCCCGCAGCTTGGCAGCTTCCAATTCGTCGCGCTTCACGCGGCGCTGTTCCAAGGCGAGCAAGCGCTCGACCAGATCCGCCGCGCTATTCAGACGCTTGGCCGGATCGCCGCATGCTGCATCCGCGATATCTTCTCGCAGCAAGGGATCTTTAATCTCCGCTTCCCATCCCGGTGCAAGCGGCTTGCGGAAGTCGCCAATCGTTAACTGGTAGAGCATGACGCCCAAAGCATAAACATCGGCACCCGCGCTGGGAGACTGCCCAGCCAGAACTTCGGGAGCCAGGTACATCAACGTTCCGGTCAACGGCGCAGCGTCGAGGGATGCCGTCTGAGTAAACCCCAGGTTAGTAATACCCAGCGCATGAAGCCGCGATGGATCGAACAATGACGCACTGCCAAAATCCGCCACTTTAATCTGCCATGTCCCGCTACCCGCGGGCACAACCAGAATGTTGGCCGGCTTCAAATCTTTGTGCAGCACCCCAATATCGTGCGCAGCTCCCACGGCGCGGGCCACGTCAACCAGCAACTGCAGGCGAGCATCGAATGAAATTTTGGCGAGCCCGCCCTGCGATTCAGCCCACTCCGCCAGGCTCGTTCCGGCGTATTCGCTTTCGAGAAAAAATGGAGAAGTCTCGAAATTCCACTCCAGGATGCGGACGAACTCAGGCCGGTCGCCCAAAGATTCCCGCAGGAAACGTGAGACCGTGATCTCGCGCTTGAGGCCTTTCAACCGAGCGCCATCGGCAGCAAACTTGAAAACTCTTTGCTCGCGAGTCTTGGGATTTTCCGCGAGCCACACTTCGCTCGATCCGGAAACGTCCATGGGGCGAACGAAGCGCCACTGCTCGCGCCCCGGAACCGCTGCACCCGCTTTGAATCCAAGTTCGGGCCCAGCCGGCGCCGCGACGGTCTTACAATAAACCGGTACGGCCAGCCGGTAGCCAACGCGAGGCACGGTAACAATCACCGGATGCGCTTCGTCCTCCATCGCCTTGCGCAGTTTGGAAACCGCCGTGGCCAGAGAACCTTCCACCACAATCACGTTCGGCCAAACGGATTCCAGCAACTCTTCCTTGGTTACAACCTCACCGGCGTGCAAAAGAAGCTGCAGCAGAATGTCCAGAGGTTTGGATTCCAACTCGACCGGCTTGCCTTTGATCCGCAACTCCCGCGCCAGCTCATCAAATTCGTAATCGCCAAAACGCCACAGACGGCCGGAAGTCTCGGCAATTTCGCCCATAGGTCCTTTGGAATTCATAGATTTAGCCGCACTTAAGAGTTCTTGAGAATGCCGTCAGAACATGCAGCGGGGGATGGTGCGGACTGTGGTCCAACGGCCAACGGCGAGCTCATATATTGTGCCACGAACTAAGGTCAGTGGGCACGCAAATTATGCAAGAGGCCGGGCAGACAGAATGTTCCCGCCAGATATCTTTCGATAGATCTTCCCGCGAAAGAATTGACGGGAGACGGAAACTGTCATACTATCGAGGTGTTTATGACTTTGCCGATCCACCACCGTCATCATCATCACCATGCGATGAGCGTGTCGGCGGAGCACTTCGGATAACGGCCTAACAGCACTAATAGGAAATCCAAGCCCGCTGATGCGAATCTCGCACAGTGGGCTTTTTGTTTTTGTTGCACTTCTGATGCGCGAGGGCGGGTGGAACTGAAAGAGATTGGTGGAAACTCGAAAGAGAGGTCGCAATGACGATCGACTTCGACAAAATGCAGGGCTTGATCCCCGCAGTCATTCAGGATGCAGCCGGCGGGGAGTTGCTGATGGTGGGCTTCATGAACCGCGACGCGCTTGAGAAGACTTTGCAGACTGGCTTCGTGACCTTCTACAGTCGCACTCGACAGAAGCTGTGGACAAAAGGAGAAACCTCCGGCAATCGACTGGAGGTGGTCGCAGCATGGACGGACTGCGACCGCGACACCGTGCTGCTGCGTGTCAGAGTGCTGGGCGAGGGCGTCGTCTGCCATGCCGGATCGAAATCCTGCTTCACGCAGGAATTGCAGCTCGGCGCGGCAGCGCAGGCCGAAGAAGAGGAGATACGGCGATGAAACTGCGTTTAGGCATTCCTAAAGGAAGTTTGCAGGAGGCCACTTTAAATTTGTTTACCCGCGCCGGCTTGCGCGTTTACATCAATGCCCGCTCCTACTTCGCAGCCACAGATGATCCCGAGATCGAATGCTTGCTCATTCGCGCCCAGGAGATGGCGCGCTACGTAGAACACGGTGCGCTGGATGCGGGCCTGACCGGCCTCGACTGGGTACTCGAGAGCGGTCTTGAAGTGGTGAGTGTTACCGACTTGATCTATGCCAAACAGAGCATGGGCAAAGTGAAGTGGGTGCTGGCTGTGCCGGAGGATTCGGATTTTCAAAGACCGGAAGATCTCGAGGGCCGGATCGTTGCCACCGAGTTAGTAAGCTTCACAAGGAATTATTTTGCAAATCGAAACGTGCCGGTGCGGGTCGAGTTCTCCTGGGGCGCGACTGAAGTGAAGCCTCCGTTGTTGGCCGATGCCATTGTGGAAGTCACCGAGACCGGAAGTTCGCTGCGCGCCAATCATCTGAGAATTATCGAAACGGTGTTGGAGTCGAACACGCAACTGGTCGCGAACAAGGCTGCGTGGGCGGATTCCGAGCGGCGGCGCAAAATCGAAAATCTGGCTGTAATGCTCTGCGGAGCCATGGCCGCGCATGGAAGAGTCGGGTTGATGCTCAACGTCCGTAAGCCGGACCTGGCCGCCGTTCTCAGCCTGCTCCCCGCGTTGAAGAATCCAACGGTTGCTCCCTTGGCGGATGGTGAATGGGTCGCTGTAAATACTATCATCGAAGAGCAGACCGCATGGACGCTGATCCCGAAACTCAAGCAGGCGAATGCGCAAGGCATCGTCGAGTATCCCCTGAACAAGGTGGTGATGTGATGGGCGGCGTGATGCACATTCTTGACGGGACCAAGAGGGATCGCTTTGTGCGTGCTCTGGAGCAGCGCGGCGCAAACGATTTAGCTGAGGTTGAACCTGCGGTCCGGCGCATTGTGAACAATGTCCGGCGCAACGGCGATCGAGCTCTGCATCGTTATGCGGCGCGGTGGGATAGGTTAGGCAAGAATGAGCCGGTGCGCGTGCCCGAAACCGAATTGCACGAGGCTTGGCAGAAAACTTCCATCGAATTGCAGGACGCCATCACTCAGGCGGCGGACAACATTCGCCGCTACTGCGAGTGGCAAAAACCCGAGGAGTGGCGGCGCGAAATTCACCCCGGTGTTTGCGTAGGGCAGTTGGTACGTCCTCTGGAATCGGTGGGGTGCTATGTGCCGGGGGGGCGTTATCCGCTGCCTTCCACTCTGCTCATGACGGTGATCCCGGCGCAGGTTGTGGGAGTGCCGCAGATTCGCGTGGTATCGCCGCATCCGGCTCAGGCGACATTGGCGGCTGCCGCATTTCTCGGCGTGCGCGAATTTTATCGTGTGGGCGGTTCGCAGGCCGTCGCAGCTCTTGCTTATGGAACGGAGAGTGTCCCGCGCGTGAACAAAATTGTCGGCCCCGGCAACCGCTACGTCACCGCAGCCAAGAAGCTGGTTGCATTCGATTGCGCAATCGAGTTTCTGGCTGGTCCCACCGAAGCCGTGTTCATTAGTGATAAGGGCAGCCCAGTTTTTATAGCTAGCGATTTAATCGCGCAGGCGGAGCATGATCCAGATACGCTATGCATCTTGATCACGACTTCGCCAGAATTGGCGAAGGCTGTGCAGGCTGAACTTAAGCAGCGTCGCAATCCAATCGCCGCCGAATCACTTTCCCGCCGCGGCGCGATTCTTTTGGTTGCTTCTCTCGATCAGGCCGTCGAGATTGCAAACCACATCGCGCCTGAGCATCTCACGTTGCCTGCACGTCTTGCGCCCACAGTGCAAAATGCAGGCTCGATTTTTCTGGACGAGTTCACGCCCCAGTCTGCAGGTGATTACATCTCCGGTCCAAGCCACGTATTACCCACCGGAGCGATGGCGCGCGTGCGTGGCGGCCTGAGTGTGCTCGATTACGTTCGCATCATTTCGTGTCAGCAGATTTCACGCGAAGGCATTCGACGAATCGCACCGGCGGCCATTACGCTGGCTGAAGCGGAAGGCCTGCACGGCCACGCGGAATCGCTACGTGTGAGGTGCTCTCATGCTTGAGGCTCGCGCAGCGGTACAGAATTTGCACGCCTACCGGCCGCCGCTCGCCGGACGTCAAGGTCTGCGTCTTGATTTCAACGAGAGCACAATCGGCTGCTCGCCGCGCGTGCTGGAGCGGCTGCGCTCACTGGATGCCGAAGCGCTGGCGCGCTACCCCGAGCGCGAGCCGGTGGAAAGCGTGGTCGCTAATTTTCTCGGGCTCGACGCGAAACAGGTTCTGCTCACAAACGGCGTGGATGAGGCGATTCATCTGCTCTGCTCGACCTATCTCGAGTCGGGCGATGAAGCGCTCATCGTAGTGCCGACGTTTGCCATGTATGCGATCTTCGCGCGGACGGAAGGCGCGAATCCGATTCAGGTTTTCGCGGGGGATAATTTCGCGTTTCCCTTCGAGGATCTGCTCTCGCGAATCGGTCCACGCACGCGGCTGATTGCAGTGGCCAATCCGAACAATCCGACGGGCGCTGCAACTGACAGCGAAATCCTGCTGCAAGTCGCCCGAGCAGCGCCCCAGGCCGCGGTTTTGGTGGACGAAGCTTACTTTGAGTTTCACGGAAAAACGATTCTTAGCCATACCGCGCAGCCTGCAAACCTTTTTGTGGCTCGAACATTTTCTAAGGCCTACGGAATGGCCGGCCTGCGCATTGGCATCCTTGCCGGAGATGCAGAACAAATAGCAATGGTGCGTCGCGTCGCTTCACCTTACAACGTGAACGCAGTTGCGCTGGCTGTGTTGCCCGAGGCGCTTCGCGATCAGGACTACATCAAGCACTACGTTGCCGAGGTTCAGCGCGGTCGCAGCGTGTTGGAGCAAGAGCTAAGAAGCCTTGACCTGCACTACTGGCCGAGCCACGCCAACTTTGTTCTCGTGCGAATCGGTCCCGCGCATGCGGAGTTCATTCAAGCATTGCGCGCGCGCGGAATCCTCGTGCGCGACAGAGATACCGATCCGGGATGCGAGGGCTGCGTGCGCCTGACCGTGGGGTCAAGCGAGCATACGCGGACGCTGATTACTGCGCTGCGCGACGTAGTAGAAAAACTTGGATTGCACCGCGAGGTAAAAGCGTGAGAAAAGCCAAGCTACATCGCAAAACCGCGGAAACCGAGATTCGAATCGCGCTCACGATCGAAGGTCGTGGAAAGTATGAAGTTTCCACTGGAATCCGCTTTCTTGATCACATGCTGGAGTTGTTTACACGGCACGGCGCATTCGATTTAAAACTCACAGCCATCGGCGATTTGGATGTCGACCAGCACCACACTGTGGAAGATATAGGCATTGCTCTGGGTGAAGTCTTTGATGCAGCGTTGGGAAATCGCCGTGGCATCCTGCGCGCGGGCTATTTTGTCATGCCCATGGATGAAACCCTGGGGTTGGCCGCCGTCGATTTCGGCGGCCGCGCCGCTGCAGTAGTCGATACCAAAGTCCGCGCGGCGCGGGTCGGCGATCTGCAAGTGGAATTGGTCAGTGATTTCTTCGAAGGCTTTGCGCGTGGCGCACGCGCCAATGTCCACGCGCGTGTGCTCTACGGGCGCTCCAGTCATCACAAAATCGAAGCCCTCTTCAAAGCTTTTGCGCGTGCGTTGCGCGTGGCATGCTCACGCGATCGTCGCCTGGGCCGGATGCTGCCGAGCACGAAGGGGCTATTGTGATCGCTATTGTGGATTACGGCGCGGGCAATCTCAATTCGGTAAAAAAGGCGTTCGATTATCTTGGAGCTGAAGTTGTGGTGACGGACCAGTCCGCAACTGTTGCAGCGGCGGAGAAGATTGTCTTGCCGGGGGTGGGACATTTTTCTTCTCTGCGAGCTTTGGACCGCACCGGCTTGCGGGAGGCCTTGTTGCAGGCCGCTTCCGCGGACAAGTCGTTTCTCGGGATCTGTCTGGGAATGCAGTGGTTTTTTGAAGGAAGTGAGGAGTGCAGCGATCTCGCAGGAGCAGCTATCTTTCCCGGCAAATGCCGACAGTTTCCGTCGTCCGTGAAGTCTCCACATGTGGGCTGGAATTCTCTAGCTGTTCAAGAAGGCTCGCGGCTGCTGCGAGGCATTGCGCAGGATTCTTTCGTTTACTACACCCACTCTTTCCACGCGCCCGTGGATGCTGCCACCACCGCAATCAGCGAATACGGGTTGCCGTTTGCCGGCGCAGTTGAGCGCGGCAATATTTTCGGAGTGCAGTTTCATCCCGAAAAATCAGGAGATGTTGGGCTCGCCATCCTGAAGAATTTTTGTGAGGTCTAATTTTGTTAACCAAGCGCATCATCGCCTGCCTTGATATGGACGGTGGCCGTGTCGTGAAGGGCGTGAAGTTCAAGAATCTGCGCGATGCCGGCGATCCGGCGGTGTGTGCCTCTGCGCACGCTCGCAACGGTGCGGATGAAATCGTGTTGCTCGATATTACGGCGACCAGCGGAAACCGGCATACCCTACTGGACGCGGTTTCCTTAACCGCTCGCTCATTATTTGTGCCATTTACTGTTGGGGGGGGAATCCGGCAGCTCGAAGATGCGGCTTCGGTATTCGAGGCGGGCGCGGATAAAATCGCGATCAACTCCGCAGCCGTGCGCGATCCCGCGTTGATCGGCAAAATTGCAGGCCGTTTCGGCACGCAGGCAGTTGTGGTGGCCATCGATGCCCGAAAAGTGGATGGGAGTTTTGAAGTGTTCGTCGCGGGAGGACGCGTGCCCACGGGCCGCGATGCGATTCAATGGGCACGGGAAGCGGCTGCCCGCGGAGCGGGAGAGATTCTACTGACTTCAATGGACCGTGATGGAACCCAATCCGGGTTTGACTGTGAGCTCGTGCGCGCTGTTGCTGAGGCGGTTTCGATTCCTGTGATTGCATCGGGCGGCGCGGGTTCGGCGCGCGATTTCATCGAGGTGTTTTGCGACGGCCGCGCCGATGCGGCTCTGGCTGCTTCCATCTTTCACTTCGGCATCGAAAATATTTCAGACCTCAAACGCGAACTGCATGATGCCAGCGTGCCGGTGAGGTGGCCATGCTGATTCCGTCGATTGATCTCATGGGCGGCAAGATCGTGCAGTTGGTGCAGGGCGACAAGAAAGCGCTGGAGTTCGACAACCTTGAGTATTGGATTGAGCGATTTTCGAAGTACCCGCTGGTGCAAGTGATCGACCTCGACGCAGCCAGGGACACAGGAAGTAATGCGCAACTTGTGAATCGGATTGTGGGCAGGCTTAAATGCCAGGTGGGCGGGGGAATTCGCAGTCTCGAAAAAGCGAGAGAAATTTTAGAGACGGGTGCGCGCCGGGTGATTCTTGGTTCAGCGTTGTTGAAAGATGGCGAGATCAATACGACATACGCCGCCACGCTTGCAAGCGCGCTCGGGCCCGCGGCGCTGGTGTTTGCGCTCGACTCCCGCGGCGGCCGGGTTGCGGTCGATGGCTGGCAAAAAGATACTACGGTCACAGCCTTTGACATGATTCGAGCGCTCGAACCATTCTGCGAAACCTTTCTCTATACGCATATTGATACGGAAGGGCTGCTCGGCGGAATCCCAATGGAAGCGGTGACTGCAATCCGGCAAGCTACTTCGCGACGGCTTGTGGTTGCTGGCGGCATCACAACACAGCAGGAAATCGATAATCTGGATGCAATGGGAATGGATGCCGTAATCGGAATGGCCTTATATTCAGGCCGCATTTCTGCGTAAAGCCGGCACAAGGTAGCTTTCAATTCCGCCATCAATGCTCGAATTATCATCTCTCTCTAATATCCCCATTGATGCCTCCGCTATTGCCCGACTCCAGTTGTGCTTAAAGTCTGAAAAGCCGGATTCCCAGAATCCGTCACGGTGATTGCGGCTGCACGCGTGCCCACGGCACTGGGCGTAAACGTTACGGTGAAAGTGCACTGCGCATTCGCAGCCAATGTGGAAGTGCACGGGGTTGCGCCACCCGGAACTGCCGCGTAATCGCCGCTGCCGGAAATGGTTGGGCTGATAGATGTGGCGAGGTTGTTCGTGATTGTGACGGTTTGAGCGGGGCTCGCAGTCGCTACGGCTTGCGGCGCAAACGTCAGGGAGGTCGGCGCAAACGTCAGCGGCAGAGCCGCGGTACCTTTCGCGTCGAATATTTGCTGGCTCACTGCCGCATTGTCTGTAATGACGATAGCGCCACTGAGGACGCCGCTAGCTCCGAATGCTGGCGAGAATGTGACAGCCATCGTGCAGGTGGCGGCTGCCAGCAGGCTAAGGGCGGGCTTACACGGTTTTGCTCCGCTACCGGTGGCGGAAAAGTCTCCGCTGGTCGCGATGCTGCTCAGCGTCACTGAACTTGTGCTCGTGTTCTTGATAGTCACGGTCTTTGCCGCGCTGGTGGTGCCCACGGCCTGTACAGCGAAGGCCAAGGTTACGGGAGTGAAGGTGAGCGGTGCAGTGCTTCCGCCAGAACCGGTGCCGGAGAGCGTAATCAGTTGAGGAGAATACCCCGAAGCGTCCGTAATAGTAACCGCGCCATTAGCGACGCCGTTGGCGCTGGGTGCAAACGTGACTGCGATGTTGCACTTGGCCAGCGACGCCAGCGATGCGCCGCAGGTTGTACCAGAGGAACTGATAGCGTAATTGCCGCTGGCGGCAAAAGAGAAGCTCAGTGTGCTTGGCGTGTTGTTGGTTAACGTTGTGACCTTGGCGGCAGTAGTGCTGCCCACGGTTTCGGCGCCGAAGGCGAGTGCCGCAGGGCTAATGGTCAATGGTAGATCTCCGGTGCCCGAGAGCGAAATGGTCTGCGGAGAATCGGGTGCGCTGTCACTGATCGCGAGTGATCCCGTCAGTGCGCCAGGGACCGCAGGAGTGAAGGCGACATTCACTGCACACGATGCGCTCGCACCCAGCAACGATCCGCAAGTATTGCTGGTGATCGCATAATTTCCCGACGCGGTGATGGAATTGACGTTCACGCTCGCGGTGCTTGTGTTCTTGAGCGTAACGGTTTTCGAAACGCTGGTCGCACCCACACTTTGTGCCCCAAAGGCTAAGCTGGCTGGAGTCGGCGAGACGATCGGTCGATTGGCCACAGTGAACGGCAGCGCGACAAAGGCGGCGCAACCCGCTCCGCTGGGGAAGCTATCGACCCATACCTGAAATGCTCCGGGTTTCGTGATCTGCGCGGCTGTCACGCTCACGCTCAGTTGAGTGCTGCTGATGAACTTTACCGTGGGGAAAGTTCCGTTCACGGAGACAAACACACTCGGAGTGAATCCCGTGCCATTCAGAGTCAGCGTAAAAGCGGGCGAGCCGGGAACGACCGCAGCCGGGCTCAGGCTGGTAAGAGTGAGAGGCGTTGCGATGGTGTTGTAGTCGGCCGTCACGAGAACTTCGTCGGTGACGGTGAGCGGTTGCGAGGCTGAGTTGCCGCTGAGGTCGTACTGCCATCCGGTAAAGAGCCAGCCGGAGTTGGGAACTTCGGTGAACGCCAGGGCGCTGCCGGTGGGATAGAACCCATCGTTGGTGGGCGAGCTGGGAGTCACGTCGATGGAGCCGGCGCAAGTTTCGTTAACGTAATCGGTGACGTAGAACTGTGGCGTGAGGTTGGCGGTGTAGCTGGTACTGGTGGCCGGGATTACCACACTGTCGGTGGTATTTGTGGTGCCGTCGCTCCAACTGCTGAAAGCGTAGCGGCTGTTCGAACTGTAAGGATAAATGGGACTGTATAGGCTGAGCGAATGCGTGCTGCCGGAGGTCCAGGAGGAATCGTAGTACGCAGAAAAGTTCTTGGGCACATACCAAAAATCGCCATCGACGTACATGTAGAGGCCTGAGCTGAAGGCATCAGGCACGGTGTCCACCGTGTAAATGGCGTCGGGAGAAAACTCGGCGATTGGGTTGACGGCGAGTCCCGTGTCAGGAACATAGAACGTTTTAGGATTCGCTCCGAGCCCCCCGGGAAGCCAGAAGTTTGCGTTGTTGAATTCGTAAAAATTCTGGCCAGAGCTGGGAGTCGCGGTGAGCGTGGCTTGCTGGCGCGCTGTATAGAAGAGAAGTGAAGACCCGGAATAGCTCTGTGGCAGAGGCGACGCGGTGACGGTTCCTGCGCCGGCGGGATAAACGGTCGCGGCATAGGGAACGAGCTGAATGAAGTTCGCCGAGTAAGTGGTTACGGCGGGAGAAGTGGCGGGAGTGGAGGGTTCTCCATTGCCCGGCAGAACGGTAATGCTGTGCGTAGCTTCGGTCGAATCGTTCCAGCGTCCGTACGTGTAATAAAAAGTCGTCGCCACGGTGCTGTTCACGATGTCGCCCGACTGGCTCTGAATGCCGGAAGGAATATCGAATGTGTGGATAGAGTTCAGAGCCCAGGTGTAAACCTTTGGCGTAGTAATCGTTACTCCATCGACGATGACGTTCAGTCCCAGAGGATTGCTGGTGACGGTGACAACTTTGGGTGCGCTGCCATAGAGGCGTTCGATTCCGTCAATGTCGGCAGCGGTGTAACCAGTAAAATTCGAGAGCGGAATTCCGGCGGGGATGGATTCAATCGCGGGTCCGCCGTTGCGGCTGAAAGAGAAGGCCGGGTACTCCATGATCGACGCGTAGTCGAACAGCGTTCCGAAGGTCTGAGCGTTGTCGTAGATCTGATTGAAGTTGGAAATCGACCCCTTGATCAGATTGTCGTAATTGACGGACACGTAGGTATCGCGGTCCGGCCGGGATTGCTCGTGCCAGAGGCCGATGGTGTGTCCCATCTCGTGCAGAATGGTGCCGAGCGCGCAGGGATTGGAGGAGCCGCCGGAACCCCCGACTTGCTGCTCGCCTCCGGCGCGGCCGACCGTGGCTTCACATTCACCGCTATTGTCATTGGGATCGAAATAAAAATTAACATAATCGGTCTGCGCCGCACGCGCTACGAACTTGATGTTGGTAAACGTTTTGTTGAATTGGGCAATGGCGGCGTTGAGATTCTTGAGATCTCCAGTGCCTGAAGTGATGATGTAGGGAATCTGGTATTGACTGCCGACTTTGGGCCAGAGGTATTGCGAGTAGGAGACTCCGAAGGAAGGCTGAATCACGTGTGGTGTGACGGCATCGACTTTCTCGAGGACGATGTCACCCTGGAAAATGGCTTTGCCATTCCTGACGACATAAGTGACAGGCATGCCGCGATAAATTCCCCGGCGCACTTGCTGCGCGGTTGCGGGCTTTATGATGGCGAAAATCAAAATGAGGATGATCGAGCACGGCAGGGCGCAAGTGTGGCTCAGTGGTTTATCGGGCATAGTGAAATCTCCAACAGCAGTGGGGTAATGCGGGGGAAGGCTCGTACAGTTTCAGACTGAAGGCAGAGTATGTCAAGCGAAAGAATCTTGCGGCGCGGCAGTGTGCAAGTTCTTGCGAACACGCATCAGCAAAAATTAGGACTGGGTTAGTTTGATTGTCATCCTGAGCGAAGCCGTTTTTCAGGCGAAGCGAAAGATCTCAATCTTAACCGGCCCAACGCGTAAGCGAAACCGCACCACCAACAAGACACCTACTGAGGCTGCGCTTCCAAAAGCAGGTGTTTGTCGAATGGGGCAACGACGGAAGCGCGCGGCCCGTGCACGATTCCAAAGTCCTTGCCATTCACATAATCGACCACGTGATAATCGCGATCCTGCAGGCCACGCAATTCCACGGAGCCAGTCCAATGGGGTGCGTAGAATGCGTAATACATTTCTCCACTCTTGCGAATCGCGTGCGCCTCAGGATGATCGAAACCGATGTCGTAAAGCTCTCCGAGATACTCGCCGCGCGAGAGCATTTTTCCTTTATAAATGCCCACCCATTTAGCCATGTACTCTTCACGCCCGGGAGTGAGGTCTGACTTGCCGTGCTTTTTCACCAGATTCGGAAGCACGAACTGAGTGCCGACAACTCCTCCCACGCCCACGGTGGAAGCGAAATCATTACCGCCATCGCTCAATTCCACGTGGTCGCCGAAATAAGGGACGTTGTCGCCCATCAGCGCTTTCAAGGTCTTGCCTTTGGAGCGCACCTGGAACGAACTTTCCGGATCGGAAGCCACCGACATATTGAAGTGCGGCATAGTGAAAAAGGAATATCCAGTGCCGCAAGGGCAAAATTCTACTAGAGCATCAGGCTTCACACTGCGGGCAGCTTCGTAAATCTCGCGGAAAAAATCAGGCAGCGCTTCCACGGAATCCTCGGGGCGTTTGTGATGATGCGCGGGATTGTAGCAAGCGGGCACCGCGTTCATGTGCTGGCCGTCCAGTTTGAGGCCGTCGAATCCCCAATCGACAAAAATCTTTCGCACCAGCGCTTTGTGGTACTCCACGACAGCATGATCGGCTGGGCAGAGATAGTCAGAGTTCCACCAGGAAATTTTCCGCCGGGAGCCGTCGCGGTTGAGCAGCGCAAAATCAGGATGATCCTGAAGCACCTTGGAATCCGGAATAGCGCTCAACGGCGACCACCAAAGCTGCGCGCGAAATCCTTCATCATGAATTCTTTGGACGAGAGCTCTCATGTCGGCGTCGCCGTTAGGAAACTTCTTCGGATCGAGCTCCCAGTCACCGTAGTTATTCTGCCAACCGTCGTCGAGAGTCACCCAGGAGAAGCCCAGTTTCTTGGCCGTCGGAAGCGTGTCGTAGACCTGTTTGAGCTGCACGGACCGGCCATAACCCCAGGCACACCAGATGGGGCCGAAAGCGCTGTCGGGCGCGGAAGCCATTTGAAATCCCTGCCGCATCATCAGGCGTCGGTATTCAGTGAGCGTGCGGAAATAATCGCCCTGATGCACGGAGACGAACGTGTGCAGGGTATGAAAGCTCTCTCCAGGAGCCAACGTTTGCTCCCGATTCGATTGCACTGCAACCCGGGCATGAGTGGCATCCAACATAGAAACAGGAAGTGAAATCAATCGCGGCGACGGCTCGATGTGGCCGACGGAAAGTCCCACATCTCTGCGCCAAACATCCACAACCGGCGTGCCTCCGCCGTAATCGCTGGCGTTCATGCCGAGATAGTTCTCCTGACGAAATCCGGCGCGCAACGGACGCACCCAGTCAGGACGCTTTTCATATGATCCACTCTGGTATGACCAAAACGCCGGTCCGCTCTTCGCGGGAAGTGAGCGAAGCAAATACTGATGATTGGCCCATCCGCGCACAGCCAGCGGAGCCGAGCCCTGATTCGTATATTCAACATCAAAGATCGCCATTGACGGAAAGTCGTTGTAGATCGTGACCGATACCGTTTTCCGCAAGCTCCCCGAGGTGCCAGTGAGCGTCAGGCGTTGGCCAACGCCAAAAATATCCGACACCTGCTCCTGTTGGCTCGAAGTCAATATGAAGTCTTTGAACGTACGATCGGCGGTAACCAATGTTTCTGAGGCGGAGAAAGGAATCAGCGCCGGCATTTTCGAATCGACTGCGACGAGTGGAACGACACGGCTGTGCAGTTCTCGGTCGAATTCAATGCGCAGGACTTTACTTTGAAGAATTTGTGGCTGGGTCAGATCAGCGGCAGAATTTTTAGAGGCGGGGACAGCCTGCGCGCGTGCGGCATTCTGTCGAGGCTCCCAACCGAATGTGAGTCCGAGTAGAACCACACTGAGTGCGGCTGTTTGCAGGCGCCTCATGATCGGTGAATACCATCGCTGCATTTCGATAGAATTTCCATGTCGTCCTCATCGATTTACTAATTTTCAGTAGTAGCCGCTTGCCGAAGCGAAGATCGTGAGTAAATTGCGAATGATTCCATTTACTTTCGTTTGGTTGAGATTGTCAAGTTTAATTTGCGGCCCGTCACGGCGGCACATCGGCCACAAATCCGCCGCCGTGGCGGATGAGAACGAAGACTCGCCTGCTGAAGGATTTTCGCCCCGGTGCGGTGCTGCACACCCCGCTTGCGAGAGGGAAGTATCCCAAGCCGTGGAGTTAGACCACCGTCACCTGGATTCCAGCTTTTTTAAGTGCGGCAAGATCTGCCTTGGGAATACCGCGGTCGGTGATCAGATGATGCACACCCGAAGGCGGCGCGATCGAAGATAAAGTGCGGCGGCCGAACTTGCTGGAGTCGCACACTGCAACCACCACCCTGGCCACATCCATCATCGCTCGATTCACTTTTGCTTCCAGCAAATTCGGAGTGGTGAATCCGTGTTGTATGTCGAATCCGTCCACGCCGAGGAAAAGAATGTCTCCGTTCAAGCGGTGAAGCGTTTCTTCCGCGATCGGGCCCACAAGGGAGAACGAATTCTTCCGCAGAGTCCCCCCGGTCAGAATCAGGTCCAGGGACGATCCAGAAAGTTCGGCGACGATATTCACTGCGTTGGTGATGATGGTGAGGTTTTCAAACTTACGCAGCGCCCGCGCGATCGCCGTAGTGGTTGTCCCGGAATCCAGAATCACCACCTGTCCTTCCTGCACCATGCGAGCGGCGGCAGCCGCAATTTTCAGTTTTTCCTTGCGATGCAGTTTTTCCTTTTCGCGCAGAGTCGGGTCTTCCAGCGCGCTCTCCTGCGCCGGCAGTGCCCCGCCATGGCTGCGGTGAATGCGGCCGTGGGCCTGCAGAGCATCCAGATCCTTTCGGATGGTGACTTGGGAGGTGCGGAACTGGCGGGCCAGATCCGCCACCAGGACGCGGCCGTCGCGATTCAGAATGTCCAGGATGTGTCGGCGCCGTTCTTCGTTCAGCACTGGTCTACCCGGCAATGGTTTCTCTTAGCGCGCATAGTTGCAACTATTTGCCTTTCTCTTTTACCGTGATCGGCTCCTTTTGTCCATGCCAGCTGAATTTTAGGCTTGACAGCTTCTTCGTACGAAAGTAAAAGTTATGAAACGAAATGAAACGAAACTACCGATTCCTAGTCGTCGCAACCTTGGCGCTGCTTCCCCTCCTCCAGGCGAGTCCCGGCTCCGTGGAACAGGACTGGGCCAATTACGTGCGCATCGGCGCGTATGGATTGCAGAGTGATAATGCGGACCGCATCGTCCGCAGCGCGCAGGAAGATGGTGTATTTGGGATCGAGGTCGACAACGACATTGAGGGGCGGTATGAGAGTTTTGTTCATCCTGAGGAGAAGCTGAAGGCTAGTCGCGCAGTGGCTGAGAAGGCGCATGCAGCGGGGAATTACGCGTTCGTCTACATCGCCGGGACGGAGTGCATCACGGCGAATGCGGACCAGACTCCGCATACGCTGTTCAAGGAACATCCGGACTGGGTGCAGAGGAACATCAAGGGAGAGCCGGCGCTCTTTGGAGGCGGGTCGGCCTTCTGGATACGGAAGGGTGATGAGGATGTCTGGGTGAGTCCTTATGCGCCGGAGTGGCGAAAAACTTACATGGAGCGGGTGAAGCAAATTGCGGGCACAGGAATCGATGGAATCTATGTCGACATCCCCTATTGGATGACTCACTTCGATGGCTGGGAAGACACGTGGGCCAGTTTCGACGACTACACTGTCGCGGCCTTCCGGAAAGAAACCGGTCTCGATGCGAAGAAAGATCTGAAGCTGGGAGATTTTTCGGACCCGAATTTTCGCAAGTGGGTCGATTTCAGGATTCGAACATTCACTGATTTCATGGAGGAGATTGACCGTAGCGCTAAGAGTGTGAATCCGGTGATCAAGACGATTCCGGAGATTTATCCGGGGATTGAGAAAGAAGCGGTCCGAGTTGGAGCTGATGTTTACAGCATGTATGGAGTTGTCGACGCCATTGCCCACGAATATTCATTCGGCAAAGGCGGTATGGCGTCGGAGAGGACGCCGCTAACTTGGTTTGATTACCAGGTGGGGATGCATACGTTTCGGGCATTCGCGCAGGGTAAGCCTACCTGGATTTTGAATTACTCGTGGGATGGCGACAAGAAAGTCGACAAGCGCGAGGCCATGATGAATCTGGCGGCGTCGGAAATCATGGATGGAGCGAATTTCTGGGATGCACCGGGACATTCGATGGCGGGGTCGAACGATCGTGAAACGCGGAAACGGATTTTTTCGTGGATCAAGGCTCATGAAGATACGTTCTACAAGCCGCGGACGGCGATTGCTCCCATCGGAGTTTATTTTTCTCCGGGGACGCGGAATTATTACGCGGATGAATTCATTACCTCCTACCGCGGAATCCTGATTCTTCTCATGCAGAAGCATTTGGAATTCCAGGTTGTCACTCCCCGCACGTTATCGGAGTTTCAAGGTCACACGCTGATTCTGCCGGATGTCCGTGTGACGAACGAAGACGAAAGGGTGTTGCTGCGAAAATATGCGGCCGGCAAGAATACGCTGGTAATCACGGGAGAAGATGCTACTAAGCTTGCATCGGCCGCGAATGTGCTCCGCTTCAGCAAATGCCCCGGGAAGGATTATTACGCGGCTTTGCAAAAAAGCTTTGAAGAAACCAGCCCGGATCGTGAGCGCGAATTTCTTGAGAGTCTGAAACCCGAGACGTCGGTTCGCGTGGCGGCTTCGCCTTTGGTCGCCACATCGATCTCCAAGGTCAACGGAAAAAGGTCTGTGTTCTTTGCCAACTTCGCAGGATTGAAGGGCGGAGTGAATCCCATTCAGACGCCGCAAACCGGCGTTCAAGTTACGGTGTCCGGCGCAACTGGCGGGCACGGCTTCTTTCTTCCATTCCTTGGAGATGTGCAGCCGTTGAACGGAACGGTGAGTGACGGCGGTATCAGTTACAAGCTTCCCGCGATTGAAAAAGGCGCAGTGTTTTGGTACGAGCCTTAACGGCCGAATGCGCGACCCGAACGAATACAGTACTGCTGACGAATCGAGGAGGATTTTGCAGGTGAGTGCTCTGGCTGAACTGTTGAGCCTTGGTGACGAAGAGAAAACCGTGCGCGGTTTGACGCATACGCCTTCCGAAATCGCGCAGCAGCCGGATACATGGCTCACCACCTTCGAAATATTCCAGAGGAAGCAGGCGCAGATTGCAGAGTTCCTTTCGCTCGCAGGACTCGGAGCAAGTTCAGCAGACAGGCCAACCGTGTTCCTTATCGGCGCCGGGACCTCCGACTATGTTGGGCAAGCGTTGGCAAATTTGCTGCGGAAGCACTGGCGCTGCGGTGTGAGCGCGGTCCCGAGTACGGATCTGCTCACGCACATGGATGAGTTGCTGCTTCCCGAAAGGAAATATCTCTGGATTTCTTTTTCGCGCTCGGGAGAAAGTCCGGAGGGAGTGGCGGTATTCGAAGCTGCCCGAAAGAAATATCCGGATATTTATCACCTCGTGGTTTCCTGTAATGCGAATGGTCGAATGATTCGCGTGAGCGCGGACGGAGGGCGCGCATTAGGTATTTGCCTGGATGACGCCGTGAACGATCGCGGCCTGGCCATGACCAGCTCTTTTTCCAACATGGTGATTTCGGGTCAGTGCCTGGCGCACGTTAACGATCTGGTCCGATACAAGGAAGTTTTATTGCAACTCGTCCAAGCGGGTAGAAATTTTCTTCCGCGCGCCGCAGATTGCGCGTCTGAGCTGGCGAAGGACGCGTTCACGAAAGCATGCTTTGTCGGTTCGGGGCCGTTGCGGGCGGTCGCGACGGAATCCGCACTTAAGCTGGTCGAGCTGACTGCGGGCAAGACCATGACGTTCTCCGAGTCGGCTTTAGGACTTCGCCATGGCCCCATGGCGGTTTTGGACCGAGACACGCTGTTCGTTTGTTTCCTTTCCGGCAATCGACGAATTCAGCAGTACGAGCGGGATTTGCTAAATGAGATCGGAAAAAAGCGGCTGGTGAGATCCCGGGTTGTAGTGGCCGGAAGCGAAATTGCGGACCATGACTCTTTTTCGGAACACTATTTGACGGCTGGTATGGCCAGCGATATAGGCGATGACTACCGCGCGCCAGTGGACGTAATGTTTGGGCAACTGTTGGGTTTATTTTTTTCGCTGCAATGGAAGCTGCGGCCTGACTCTCCCAGTCCAAACGGAGCCATCAGCCGGGTGGTACAGCACGTCAGCATTCACTGATCGAAAATCGCCGTCGCTTTTAGGTGACGCGAAAGGAGCACTTGGTGATCGAGGTCTGCGTTATCGGTGAGCTCAATCTGGATCTGATTCTCTACGGCTTGCCCCGGGAGCTCCCGCTCGATCAGGAACTTTTGGCTAGCGGACTCGCGCTCACTTTGGGAAGTTCTTCGGCGATCGTCGCGCACAACTTGTGCGTTCTCGGCACAAAAGTTGGTTTTATATCGAAAATCGGGACAGATTCTTTAGGAAAAATGGCGATGGATCGGCTGTCGGCCGCGAGCGTTGACGTCAGTCACGTGAAGCAGGCAACCGGCAACACTTCCACCGGACTCACGGTCGTACTGCCGCACGCGCGCGACCGCCACATGTTGACTTATCCCGGCACCATGTTCGAGATGCAGTATTCCGACATCGACATGGATTACGTTTTCGGGGCTCGCCATCTGCATCTTTCTTCCTTTTTCTTGCACCGGGCTCTGCGGCCGCAAATTCCAGATCTGTTCCGCAAGGCGAAGGAAGCAGGTCTTACAACCTCTCTTGATACGAACGATGATCCGGAAGATCTGTGGGGACAGGACCTGCACTCAGTCCTGAAATATGTCGACCTGTTTTTTCCCAACGAACGTGAAGCGAAAAAAATTGCCCGGACCGAAGATTCTTCGCAGGCGGCCATTCGACTAGCCGAGCTCGTCAAGATAGTCGCGATGAAGCGCGGCTCGCGCCCCGCCATTTGTCGCACGGGAAATGAGCAGTGGGAGTTGGCGCCGCCGAGCGTGCAGGTTGCCGATGATGTGGGGGCAGGCGACACGTTTAATGCGGGTTTCCTCTATCTGTATTTGCAGGGCCGCAAACTGGAAGACTGCCTGGCCTTTGCCAACATTATGGCCGCGTACTCGGTAACGAAAGAGGGAGGTACGGAAGCATTTCGCGACCGTACGGGATTGTTGCGTTTCGCGCGCGAGCAATGGGCCTCTCTAGGCAAACAGGACTTTCCTTTGAACGACTAGAGTGCGCGTCTCTTGGGAAGGCAACGCGCGTTTTTCCGGTTACGACGATTGGTAGGTTTCAGAGAGCTTTGGAGGCAGCAAGGATCGGTTGCGGCAGAACGCGCCGCTGCCGAAATACCAGATGTACGCGATACACGGGAGGATCCTCATGGGGCGGACAGGGCGACTTTTCTCTTGCATTTTGATGGCAGGCGTAGTGGCAAGTCTTGCGAGTCTCGCAATCGCACAGGGCAGTTATCGGGCACAATTGCGCGGCACTATCTCTGATGCTTCGGGTGCAGTGATTAACGGTGCGACCGTGACCATCACCGACACGGGAACAAATATTTCCAACGTGGTTCACACCGACAACAAGGGCGAATACTTCTTCACGGGTTTGCGGCCTTCCACGTATTCGGTGAAGGCTGAGCTGAAGGGTTTTCGGACGACAGAGCGAACGGGCGTGGTGCTGGCCGTGGATCAGGAGGCTTCGCTCAATTTCACTCTGACTCCGGCTGGCGTGAGTGAGAGCGTCGTAGTGACGTCGACCGCGCCACTGCTCGACACGGACAACGCGACGCTGGGCACAGACATCACCCACGAATATGTGAACGATATCCCATTGTTGAACCGCGACTACTTCGGGCTGACCTTCCTGGCGGCGGGCGTCACCGAGGTGGCAGGGTCGGGCACCCAGGATAATTATCCCTCCGGAACAAACTTCACTTCCAATGGTCAGCGCAACGCGACCGCCGAGATACGGCTGGACGGCGCCCTGATCAGCGCGCCGGAACAGGGCGAGGGCGGAAACAGCAACGTGTACTACGAGCCGCTGCTTGATTCTGTGCAGGAATTCAAAGTGCAGAACAACAGCTTCTCGGCGGAGTTCGGCAACAACGGCGGCACCGTGGTAAATATGGTGCTGAAGAGCGGGACCAATGCCTTCCATGGCACGGGCTGGTATTTCCTGCAGCGCCCGGGGATAGATGCTCGGGATTTCTTCAATCCCAAGTATCTGGTGGGTGATCCTGTACCCAACCCCAAGCCAGACAGCAAGCGCGACCAGGGCGGCTTTTCGCTGGGCGGACCGATCAGGAAGGACAAAACGTTCTTTTTCGTTGACTTTGAGAAGGTGAGAAGCTCAAGCGCGCAGAGCGGCGTCGTCACCGTACCGACCATGGCGGAACGGCAAGGCAACTTCTCGGGACTTACGAATAACATTTACGACCCGAACGTAAATTGCGGGACATCGCTCAACGTCGTTAGGCCACAGGTTGGATTTGACTGCTTCAACAACCCGATTCCCGGCGAGACGCCAAATGTAATTCCAGCAGGCGAACTTAACCCTATCGGAATGGCTGTGCTCAATCTCTACCCGAAGCCCAGCAACTCGAACGAATTCAATAACTACAATTACACAACGCTGACGAACGCGCCGGACTACCAGTTCGACATCAAAATAGACCATCAGATCAACGATAAGAACCGCATCAACGGCCGTTACAGCCGAAGCTGGAGCAACTACACCACTCCGCTCACCTTAGGCGATGGCTTCGATAATGACGGAATCGCCAGCGGTGTGACCGTGGCGCAAAACGGCTCGTTCGAATATTCCTGGACCGTGAATCCGCGGATCATCTGGACCAGCCACGCGGCTATTGATCGGGTGCATGAACTGTCGCTACCGGGTATCCCTACGATCTCCGGTTTCAACGCCTCGCTGCCGGCTGGCACTCAGCCATTGGCCCCGGTGTTCGAGCAGGCCAACGGAATCGACGAGATGCCGACGTTTATGATGCAGGGAAATCTGCCGTGGACTGACCTTTACGATCAGTGCTGCATCTACACTAAATTCGGCCACACGTTGGTGAGCTATTCCTCGCAGTTGGTGATCTCCAAGGGATCGCACCTGATCAAGGTGGGCGGGGAACAGAGAATCTTCTACAACAATTTCTGGCAGCCGAACAACCCGACCGGCCTCCTGACTTATACGGATGAAGTCACATCTCCGACTCCGAACAGCGACTATGATGCAACCGGACTTGTCACCACAGGCAACCCACTGGCTAGCCTCGCTTTTGGTTACGGCGACAACGTCAACGCCTCGAGTCAGCTGATCGTGACTCCCTCGGTGGCGAACCGGTCGTTGGAAACAGGATTTTACATCCAGGACGACTGGAAGGTAAATTCGAAGCTCACGGTGAATCTGGGCTTGCGCTACGAGTGGAGTTCGCCCTACACCTCGCGCAACAACCAGCTCGAGTTCAGCAATTTCACGCAGGATTCTGGCGTAGGCATCAACCTTACGAGTCTTCCGCCCGGTGCCCTGGCGCAGGGGGCGATGAGTGAGCAGGCGACTATGCAGAGTATCCCCGGGCTGAATCTTCCGGCGACGCAGGAGTTGTACGGCACGACCCAGTTCGCCACTTCCAGCAATAGGACGGTTCCGACGTACCGCAACGACATTGGGCCGAGGTTGGGCTTTGCCTATGCGTTCGATCAGAAGACGGTGGTGCGCGGCGGAGCCGGCGTTTATTTTGGCATGAGCCCGGCCACGAACTTCCAATATCCCGGCTCCGCGTTCCGCAAAACGGCCAACCTGTTTTTTACTAACAACGATTTTGCCACTCAATCTGCGACTCTGGAAAACCCGTTTCCCACTGGATTTACTGGCCCGCAGGGTAAGCAGTACGGCCAGTTTGCGAACTGGGGCTATCAAAACCCGAACGACCTTGGCACGACCGCAGCGCGGGACGCCGACATTTACCAGTGGAATCTGGGAGTGCAGCGAGAGCTGCCCAGCCAGATCGTGGTTGGCGTCGACTACGTTTCCAACCGCAGTACCCATCTGCCCTGGTCTGGCACAAACAACCGGGCCTTTATCCCATCGTCTTTGCTGGGAGAGATTTCACAGGCTGTGCATTACAACAACGACGTCACTCAAGGTAACGGCATCGGGAACTGCGATGCCAACAGTTGCGTCACCAACTTTCTTCAGACCCTGGTCGGCAACCCGTTTTATTCCATGTTCAATGCCCCGTGCGCATCAACCGCTTCCAATCCTTGCTTCAATGAAGTCAATTCCAACTACGGCCAATCGACCCTACCCCTATCAACCCTGTTAAATAAGTACCCGCAATTCAACGGCGACTTCGAAGGCCTGATGCTGGAGAGCGCGAATTCCTGGTACAACGCGATGCAGATGCGCTTCCAAAAGCGCACCACGCACCACGTCAGCTTCGAAGGTAGCTACACGATATCGAAGGAAACCGACTATTCTTCGGCAGGCCGAAACAACTGGGTGGGAGCACTCGGTCTTGGCCTTCCCCAGCAACTCGATAATCTGAAGGCGGAGCATAGCATCGGCGGCAGCGACGCGCCACAGCGGCTCGCGGCCGCCGTGGTTGTAGACCTGCCCGTCGGCCGCAAACAATGGATCGGCGGAGATATGAACCGAGTGGCGGATTGGTTTGTCGGAGGCTGGTCGGTCTCCACCCTGCTCACTCAGCAATCGGGGCAACCCATGGCCATCGGCCTGAACAACCCGCTTCTGGCCAACGGCAGCCAGCGTCCCGATATTGTCTGCCCCCAGCTCAAGAGTGGGGCCAGCATGCACGACGTGGCCTTGGACTGGGAGAATGTGGGATCGGCGGCGAATCCAACCTCGTTCTTCAATGCGAACTGCTTTGCGGACCCCGGCGACCAGATTCCTGGCAACGCGCGGCGCTATATTTCCGGCTTGCGCGTTGATGGCATCCACGATGCAGATCTGAATCTTTACAAATCGTTCGTGCCCAAAGAAGGCATGCGGCTGGAAGTGCGGGCGGAGGTGTTCAACTTCACCAATCACCCGCGCTTTGCGCAGCCGAATTCGGCTGTGGGCAGCGGGCCTGCGGGAAGTTCGACTACGACAAATCCATTTTTCGGGACGATTTCTGGCGGCGCAACGGGAGAATTGCCCCGCTTCTTCCAGTTTGGGGTACGGTTTGAGTTCTGAAGCAGCATTTCTGAAAGTAGAAGAGCTTTCTAAACTGCGGCCAGATATACGTAACGCAGAATAAACAGGATGGTGAGGATCCAAATCAGCACGTTCACTTCGCGAATCTTCCCCGCCGCAACTTTCACGACGGTGAAGGAAATCAAGCCGAGGCTGAGGCCGGTTGCGATGCTGAAGGTGAGCGGAGTTGCAAGAATGGTGATAAACGCCGGCACAGCCTCGCTAAATTCCTGCCAGTCGATTCGCGCAATCGACTGCGTCATCAGAACGCCAACCAGAATCAGCGCCGGAGCCGTCGCATAGGCCGGAATTGCTGTAGCCAATGGCGAGCAAAATGTCGCCAGCAAAAACAGTGCGGCAACCGCGACATTGCTGAGCCCGGTACGAGCCCCAGCCGCCACTCCCGCAGCGCTTTCGATGTAACTCGTCAACGTCGAAGTCCCCGTCAAAGATCCCACGATGGTTCCTACCGCGTCTGCAACCAGCACGCGGCCCACGCGTGGAATCTTGCCATCTTTGATGAAGCCGCCCTGTTCGCACACACCCACCAGAGTCCCAACATTATCGAAAAGATCGACGAACAGAAACGCAAACAGGATTTCGAGCAAACCGAGATGGCTTGCCCCGCGAAAATCGAGCTGCAAAAAAGTAGACGAGGGATGCGGCATCGCGAAAATTGCCGCCGGCCAGTTCGTGATCCCACGCAAAATTCCCAGCAGCGCCGTGCCGAAAATCCCGATCAGGATGGCCCCATAAAACTTCCTCGACATGAGAATCATCATCAGCACTAGGCCGAAACATGCGGTCTGCACTTCTTTGTCGGCAAAGCTGCCCAGGCCGACGTACGTCGCCGAATTCGCTACCACAAGTTTTGCATTTCGTAGTCCCACAAACGCAATGAACATTCCAATTCCCGCGGCAGTCGAGTGCTTCAGGCAGTCCGGCATGCCGTTCACAATCTGCTCGCGGACCCGTGTAACGGTGAGCAGAAGGAAAAGTACGCCGGAACAAAAAACCACCGCGAGCGCAGTGCGCCAGGGAACATGCATCGCGATACAAACTGAATACGTGAAGTAAGCGTTAAGAGACATCCCCGGCGCCAGGGCGATGGGATAGTTGGCGTAGAGTCCCATCACCAACGTGGCCACGGCGGCGGAGGCGCAGGTCGCAAAGACAACGCCGTCGGCTGGCATCCCTGCCTGTGCGAGAATCTGCGGGTTCACGACGATGATGTAAGCCATCGTGACGAAAGTGGTGAGACCGCCCAGCATCTCCTGTTTTACTGAGGTGTGATTCTCCGCGAGTTTGAAATAACGGTCGATCAATCGGCCTCCGCGTTTGGAACTGCCGGGCACTCGAACAGATTCAGTATTCGATCTTGTTGGGTTTTTCCTGCCAAGCGCGAAAGGCCGCCAACGCCTCGTCGCGCATCATCTGAATCATCGGAATCTTGCGCTGCGAATGCGGTTGCGCGAGTTCGCGGTAAATTAGTGAATCGTCAAAGCCGATTTTTGCAGCATCGGCATCGGCATTACCAAAATAAATGCGGGAGAGTCGCGCCCAATAAATTGCTCCCAGACACATGGGGCACGGCTCGCAGGAGGTATAGATCTCGCAGCCCTCAAGATCGAAGACGCCAAGTTTTTTGCAAGCCTCGCGAATGGCGAGAACCTCCGCATGCGCAGTGGGGTCATTCATGGAAGTAACTTGATTCGCACTCTCGGCAACAATGGCTCCGTCTTTCACTACCACTGCGCCGAATGGCCCGCCGCGTCCGGAAAGGACGTTATCGAGGGAAAGTTGAATGGCGCGCGCCATAAAAGGATTGTCCATGTGATCGCTCTAGCTATGCTCAATCTTCAAGTTTTTGCCGGCGGCAGCCGCTTCCCGGATCCGCGCATAACCGGGCTTGATCGCAGAATAGATAAAACCACAGCGCTCTTTGTATGGCAGAAATGCACTCTTCATCGCATTGATTGTGATCTTCTCGAAGTCGTCCAGAGAGAGGCCAAATGTCTCTGCAGCGGCTTCAAATTCCTGGCTCATCGTGGTGTGGCTCATCAACCGGTTGTCCGTGTTTAGCGTGACGCGGAACTTTTCTTGATAAAGAATTTTAAATGGATGCTCAGCCAGGCTTGGCGTTGCTCCAGTATGCACATTGCTCAACAAACAAATCTCGAGCGGTATGCGCTTATCGAGAACGTACTGCGCCAGGTCGCCCAGCTTCACCACCTTGCCGTCGGCAACGGCAATATCTTCGATAAGCCGCGTCCCGTGCCCAATGCGGTGCGCGCCGCAATATTGAATCGCCTGCCAGATCGATTCCTTGCCGTAACCTTCGCCGGCGTGAATCGTGATGTTGAAATTTTCGCGCTGGATGTAATGAAATGCATCCACGTGCTTCTTCGGCGGATAGCCGCCTTCTTCGCCCGCCAGATCGAAGCCCACAACGCCACGCGCACGAAAATCGACCGCAAGCTCCGCCATCTCGAGCGATACGTTCATGTTGCGCATTGCGCAAATAATCAGTCCAGACGAAATTCCAAAATCTTTTCGCCCTCGCTCCAACCCTTTCAGCACCGCGGAAACAATCTGCTGGTGAGTCAATCCTTTTTGCGTGTGAAAGACCGGCGCAAAGCGCGTTTCAAAATAAACAATTCCATCCCGGCTCAAATCCTCCGCTTGTTCATAGGCCACGCGCTGCAACGCCTCTTCCGTCTGCATTACGGCAATCGTGTGCGCAAAGCCCTCCAGGTATTTTGCGAGACTTCCTTGATTCGCCCCGCGAAAAAACCACTGGGCAAGCGCATCGGGATCGCCCGTTGGCAGGCCGGAGTATCCAACATCCTTCGCCAACTCAATAACTGTTTGCGGACGTAACACGCCGTCCAAATGTTCGTGCAAAAGAACTTTGGGAAGACTTCGTAGTAACTGCTGATCGAATCTCATGGAATACGGCTTTCTACGGCACAGGTGTGTATGACGCTGCCGGTGAAGCGTTGCAAAATAATACAACAGGGCTCAAATCAGATTCCGACTCCATAGCCCGTGCGGCGCGTGTTGTACAATCCCACCTCCACTCGTCGTGAGGAAATATCGGCGCTGCATGGTACAGACTGTACAAGAGTATCCCGCCATCGCGGACTATGGCTTGCATCGCGAGATTCTGTCTCCGATGGAAACGCTGGCGCAGTCCGTTTCCACCATAGCGCCCACCGCCACGCCCGCGGCCACCATCCCGCTGGTGTGCGCGCTCGCCGGCAATGGAACCTGGCTCGCGTATGTTCTGGCAACCGTGGCCGTGTTGCTGGTTGCATTATGCATCGCGCGCTACGCCCGCATTTCCGCTTCGCCGGGATCTCTCTACACTTACGCTTCAATGACTTTGCCGCCATGGCTCAGCGCCACCGTTGCGTGGAGTCTTTTGCTCGCCTATGTGGCCACCGGGTCGAGCGTCATCGGCGGCTTCTACCACTATGCCAACTTGCTCCTTCACCATGCCACGGGCCATGAATACTCCGCCGTTTTTCTCGCGACTCTCGTCACCGGCGTTTCGATCTGGATTGCTTATCGCGATGTAAAAATCTCCGCGCGCCTCATGCTGTGGATCGAAGCCACGTCGGTTACGATGATCGTGATTCTGGTAACAATATTGCTGGTGCGCCACGGCAGGCACTGGGATTGGGATGAACTCCACCTCCGCGGCATGACCGGCAGCGGTCTCCGACTGGGTCTGGTGCTGGCGCTGTTCAGCTTTGTTGGCTTCGAAAGCGCGACCACGCTCGGGGCCGAGGCGCGCAACCCGCTGAAGACAATTCCACGCGCGGTCATTCAAAGCGCCGTTCTTGCGGGCGTTTTTTTTACAGTCTGCGCGTATGCCCAAGTGATGGGCTTTCACACTGTCGGCCAGGACTTGGGCGCGAGCCAGGCTCCCATGTCGTTGCTAGCCCGCGTCGCCGGCGTCCCCGCACTGGGAGTGATCATTGATATCGGCGCGCTGGTGAGTCTTTTTGCCGCAACGCTGGCGTGCATTACGGCGGCGGCGCGAGTCTTGCTGCTAATGGCCCACAACGGGCTTGCCCACGGCTCTCTACGCAATACTCACGTGCAGAATCGCACGCCAGGTCGGGCAGTCGTCATCACCGGTCTCGCCGCGCTGTTCCCCGTGGCAGTGCTCGCCGCCCGCGGCTCAAGCGGTCTGGATGTCTACGGCTGGATGGGATCGTTGGCGACCTATGGTTTTATCGTTGGCTATGCGCTGGTTTGCATCGCATTGCCGCGTTACCTGCGAGACCGCGGCTTACTTCGCCCGGGGGCGCAGATCGTTCCCTGGTTGGCCGGCCTCGCCATGCTACTCGCGCTGGTGGGAAATTTATATCCGGTGCCCGAAGGCCCGTATGGCAAGCTGCCATTCATCTATCTAGCTTATTTGTCGGCAGGATTACTCTGGTTCGTGTTTCGCGCACGAAGTAAAACATCTGCTCTGCCCGCTGACTAACAGAAGCCCAAGCTCGATCAAATCGGCGATAAAAATATCGAATCTGCGGCAAAGGAATTTTCGCTCACAGATCCCTTTCGTTCCACCGGGCACTCGTGTAGAGTCATTCGATATTTTGCGGGCGGACAGAAAAACCATCTCTGGTAAGAAAATTATTTGAGCGATTCGCTGGTGGTTCGACTCGCCAGTGTGCGCCTGCGCGCGATCCCGCTTACAGATTTGCACGAGGTCACTGATGCTGAGGAGCTCGATGCTGAAGAGACGAATGCTGAAGACGCTGATCCTGAAGAGCCTGATCCTGAAGAGTAAGAGAATTAGGTTCGTTGCCTTCCTTTTTGCATTATCCCTGTGCATGCCGTACCCCTTTACACCCCGTGCTCAAGCGCAACAGACGCTCGGCGGCATCACCGGCACGGTCACAGATACAACCGGCGGTGTTCTGCCAGAGACCGTTGTGACCATCGTGGGTGACCAGACGAAGCTCACGCGCACTCAGATGACCAACGCGAATGGCAGCTACGATTTCGTGAACCTGCCGATCGGCACCTACACGCTCACTTTTACACACGATGGTTTTCAAGGCGAAAAAATTCCTTCCATCACGGTGCAGGCCGACCGCACCGCCACCGTCAACGTTGGCCTGAAAGTCGGACAGGTCGGTACCGTCGTCACGGTCGAAGCCGCGCCTTTGATGAACGCCGTCGACACCACCAACGGTTACATTTTGGAGAAGGAGCAGATCGATTCCGTCCCGCTGCCCACAGGAAGTTTCACGGGCCTGGCAATTCTCTCGCCCGGAGTAAATGCGGAGTTGCCCAACGGTACCGGCGCAAACGCTGGTCTTGGAAATCAGCCGATCTGGGCCAACGGCCAGCGCGACACCAGCAACACGTTTCTCCTGAATGGAGTCGATGCCAGCAATCTTTTCAACGGCAAAAGCACGAGCCAGGTAGCTTCAGCACGCATCGTGAACAACACCGGCGTCGCCGGAGCCTCCAGCACCACTGCGGAAGTCATTCAGAGTTCGGCCTCGCCGTATCTCGCCATTGGCGAAGCTTTGCCCACGCCCGCGCCGGAAACTATTCAGGAATTTCGCGTAAATACCTCCATGTACGACGCGCAACAGGGATCCACGAGTGGCGCCCACATCGACATGAGCACCGCGTCCGGCACCAATAGTATTCACGGCAGTCTTTATGCGCATCGCGGAACCGATTGGCTGAATGCCGCGCCATATTTCTACAATCAGGACAGCAACATTCCCGCTAACGAAAAAGTTCCGCAGTTGCACAAATACATCGTTGGCGGAACTATCGGCGGGCCTATCATCAAAGACAAGCTCTTCGGTTTTGCCAGCTATCAGCACAATCACACTTCCGATCTGGAAATTGGAACTTCGCGCACGGCGGCGCCTTTCGGGCTCACTGACGATCGCAGCCCCGCAGCGTTGGCCAATGTCGCACTCAACGACTGGGGGACGGTCGTTAATCCGTCGGTCGGAACGGCGGGTGGCATAGATCCTGTCGCCTATACCTTGTTGACCGCGAAGTTGCCGAACGGCCAGTATCTTTTTCCGTCGGCAAACCCTAATTCTCTTCCGACCGTGAATTTTCCCGAGAATGTCTTCCTGACGCAGCCCGCCTATTTCATCACCGATCAGGCCGTGACCGATCTCGATTACCTGGCCACTACGAAAGATACTCTGTCATTGAAGTATTACTACCAGCACGATCCCACTTCCGCGCCCTTCGGCTTCTCCTCTGTCGAAGGTTTCACCCAACACCTGGACGCGGGTAGCCAGGTTGTCTCCATCACGAACACGCAATCGATCAAGCCAAACTTTAGTGTCGCTGAGGTCTTCGGTTTTATTCGCGAGAAGGCTTACAGCACGATCGCCCAGCCCTTCACTCCTGGATCGATCGGCATCAATACCTTCGGCTCTAACGTTTTTCCAGGCATCACCATCGTCGACGATCTGGGCAACGATGCATCCGCAAACGTAGGCAATTGCACAGCGAATCAGGATCCTGCGGCTTGCGGGCCACCTTTCAACGCAGGATTGAACATCGGCTCCACGGCGGCTTCGCAGGGAGCTTTCACCGGCATCTTCCAGAACCGCTGGATGCCTTCCGTGAACGCCGTCTGGACTCGCGGCAAGCACACCTTCACCTTCGGCGGAAGTTTTTCCTACACTCAGCTCAATGCGCGCGACGACAGAACCAACTCGGGTATGATCGCCTTTCCCGATTTCGCCAGTTTTCTTACCGGCTCACCCATCACCTATCAGGCAGACGGATTTGTTACGACTACTTTCCTGCAAGGCGACGCCAATCGCTACTACCGCTCGAAGGAAACGGGCTGGTATTTGCAGGATAAATTCCAACTTCGCCCCAACCTCAGCATCAGCGCAGGTCTCCGTTTCGACTATCACGGAGGTCTGACGGAAAAAAACGGTCGCTTATTCAACTTTGATCCGTCAGGCTACAACTACAACGCAAACACAGACACGATTGTTTCGAACGGCTTCATCGTCGCCGGGAACAACCCGCTCTTTCCAACCAAGGGCGTCAGCAACTCGACTCTCACGGGACGCCAGTGGGGCCTCGCGCCACGTCTCGGCGTGGCCTGGAGCCCGCGAATGTTCAACGACAAAGTTGTGGTTCGCTCCGGCTGGGGCCTGTATTACGATCGGGGAGAACTCTTCACCTACCTCTCCCCGGGCTTTGCCTCCGGCGTGATCGCGGGCGGCCCGTTTGGCGTAAATCAGACTCCTCCCTGGGTAAATCAGCAGTCCTGCAGTCCTTATGGCTATACGTTCTGCAGCACTTTTGAGAATCCCTGGGGCACGTCGCTCGGTCCGGGTCCCTCGGGCAATCCCGCAGATCTGGTTATACCGAATGCAGCGGCAATCTCAACCGGGATACCGCTGTTCTCGTTCGCGGATTACAACCGCGCCAACAAGCTCCCCTACACGATGAATCAGACACTGGACATTCAGTGGCAGCCCCGCAAAGACCTCGCGATCGACATTGGATACGTCGGCAATCTGGGCCGCCATGAGATCGTTCCCTTGCCTTTCAATCAGGCGCAGATTGCCTCGCCGACCCATCCCCTCCTGAAGGGAAGCCCGAACGAGCAGGACTTTACATACGGATACTCGATACTCAATGCCACCACTTTCGGACCCCAGGCGCTGCCCAACGGGCAGCCTTACCTGCAAACATTTGAAGGCGGGAATGTCGACCTGCGCGTCCCCTATATCGGCTATTCCTCCGAATCGGAGTCCTACACCGCCGCCGGTATCTCTGCTTACAACGCGCTCCAGGCCCATATTGAAAAGCGCATGAGTCATGGCTTGCAGGTAGGCGCTTCCTATACCTTCTCTCATGCGACCGACGAGCAAAGCGCGATGGGCCTCTTTTACAACGGAAATAATCCTCTGAATTTGCGTTCTGGTTACGGCCTGTCTGACTTTGACCGCAAACACGTGCTGAATTTCACCTACACCTATGAGCTTCCCAAGCCTTTCCTGGCATCTTCATTCAAAGGCAAAGTGGCCGATGGATGGGCGATTACCGGCCTCACCGTCATCCAGAGTGGTCAGCCCTACAGCGTGGTCGATTACTCGGGCGCAGTCGGCAGCATATTTTATGGTGACAACGATGGCATCACCAATCCCATCGTTCCCCTAAACGGCTGTACCGCCAAACAAGCTCTCACCGGGCATAGTGGGGCCGGCGCTCAGCCGGCGCTCAACGCCAATTGTTTTGGCATTCCGCTGCTGAGTGCAGGCGCCCTGAATGGCGCAATTCCTTCCAATGATCCCTACGAAACAAACTTTATCGCCAATGGCCAGCGTAATATCTTCCGCCAGTCGTGGCAGCGTCGCGCGGATATTTCGCTCGTAAAAATGACTCAGCTTACCGAGCGTGCAGCTCTGAAGTACACCTTCGACGTCTTCAACCTGACGAACACGGCAAGTTTCGACATCCCCATTGACGATGTAAGCCAGAACATCAACTTCAACGGTTTCCCCGTAGCAGGTACGCCCGCGACGACGACCCCTTGTAACCAGAACTTCACAGGATCTCTGTACGTCTGCCCGACAACCGGCAGCGGACTTGGCGTCACAAACAAAACCATCGGAAGCCCAAGGCAGATTCAGATGTCATTGAGCCTCAACTTCTAATCACTGGTGGTTCGTATCAGGGCATCGCTTCAGCGATGCCACAAGCCCCGCAGAATGAGTGCGGCTTTAGCCGCTGTGGCATCCGATTACTCCCGCCCGATATCCTCATTCCAAATCTCTGGATTCGCGCAAATATATTCGCCCAACAAAGAAACACACTCTGCGGAATCGAGGTCGATGACCTTTATCCCGAGCGATCGCAGCCAATCCACGCCACCCTGGAAGTTGCGGCTCTCACCCACGATTAACATGCCAAAACCAAACTGCCGAACCAACCCGCTGCAATACCAGCACGGCGCTAGTGTGGTGACCATAATGAGGCTGCGGTAGCTGCGCTGCCGTCCCGCATTGCGGAAGGCGTCAGTCTCGCCGTGTAATGATGGGTCGCCGTTCTGCACCCGGCGGTTGTGACCAGAGCCGATAAGCTTGCCGCTCTCGTCAAAAATTGCGGCCCCAATCGGAATGCCGCCCTCCGCCAATCCTTTGCGGGCTTCCGCTAACGCCACATCCAACATCGCGGAGTAATCGGGACTCGGCATCGCTCTCACAGACTTACCGAAAGACTCTTCAACCCTCGGAATCCAAATGTAGAAGCCCACTCTGGTCGCTGGCCGGCGATCTTCATCTGAGGAAAGCGCTGCACCAGATTCAAAAGCGCAATCTGCCCCTCCAATCGCGCCAGTTGTGCGCCAATACAAAAATGCGGACCCGCGCTAAATGCCAGGTGTTCGTTATTCAGCCTCTTCAGGTCCAACCGGTTCGGGTCCTTAAATTTTTTCGGATCGCGATTCGCCGCACCCAGCATGCACAGGATCGACCACTTCCTTGGAATGCGCTGTCCGCAAATTTCAATATCTTCCTTCAGAACGCGAGCCGTGAATTGTACTGGGCTTTCGTAACGCAAAAGCTCCTCCACGGCGGTGCGGATCATCTCGGGTTTCTCCCGCAACTCAGCGGTTTCTTCCGGGTGCTTCAGTAGCGTATACATCCCGTTGCCGATAAGATTTCGAGTGGTCTCATGCCCGGCAAAAAGCAGCGCAATACATTGCGCATACAGTTCCTCTTCGGTCAGCACTTCGCCTTCATCCTCGATGTCGATGAGAAGGCTGATTAGGTCGTTTCCTTTATTGCGTCTCCGCTCTGCCACGGTCTTTCGAAAAAAATCCGTTAGTCCAACCAGCGCATCTTGCGCCGCCTGCGCCTGTTCCACCGTGCGATCGGGGCTGCCTCGAAATATCGCAATGTCCCGCGACCAATTCACAAACGTGTCCCGCAATTCCTGCGGTATTCCCAGCATCTCCAAAATAATGCGCACCGGCATGGGATTCGCAAACTCATGCATGAGGTCGACTTCCGAACCACGCTCCAGCGGCTTCAGCATGCGGTCGACCATCGCTTCCACTTGCGGGCGCAGGCCTTCGATCGCGGCTGGCGAAAATCCTTTGTTAAGAAGTTTGCGCAAGCGCGTGTGTTGCGGCGCGTCCATGAAGATCAGCCACAACCCCAGCATGCGCGCCAGTTCGCTGAATTCAGCCTGACGGCTAATCGGCAGCGGCAATAACATCTGCTGCGCGCGTTTTGCCGATAAACGAGGATCTTTTGCAATCGAGGAGCACTCGGCATAGCTGAAGATCGACCACACCGCCCATTTGCTGCCCACGTCCACAAAATGCAACGGACCTTCTTCGTGCAAGCGGGCGTATGTGGGATACGGGTCCTGCAGAACTTCGTCGCTGAAAACCGTTTTTCTGCCCGGAGCGTCAACCATGAACAACCTTCCCTGTTGGCGAAATCAAAATTACTGTGGCGCAGAAACCGCCATCTTATTGATGTTGAGCTTAACACGGAGAAATTTCGACAGAAACAATCTGAAGCAGAAACCCTTTACGATCCGGTCGCCGCTAGACGCTGCCAAATCAATTCCACGGTCTGGAGTTTCCCATTCATTCGCGTCGGCGGAGTGATCAATACGATTTGATCGCCCTGAAATTTAATGTTGCGCACCAGATCTCTGTCTACATAGTTCTGAATCGACGAAACTGCAACGTGATGCGTCACCTTGTCGCCGCTAAGCGTGTACGTCCCAGCATAGGCAAGAAATGTCTTAAACGCCTCGGCTTGTTCCTCCAGCGATCCACCGCCAATGGTGAGCGGCTTCCGCCCGCCGTGGCTGATCATGGCGCTCACTCTGCCGTCGTCCGTGTAGGTGAGAAAACCGACCGGGTTCGGACCATATGGAGTTTCGTCCCGCTCTCCCGCCGATGTCGTACTCGAAGCGGAGATCAGCCTCCAGCTGCCAACAAGTTTGTCGGTGGTTTGTCCCAACACACTGGCGGCAAAAGCGATAAATTGGGCCATCGCGAGAATTGCGGTTTTCATAAACGCTCCTCGGCTTTCTCAATCAATGTATTTGAACATACCCGTTTGACGGAAGCGGCACGCCCAGCCTGCGCTCTCACTTCTTCGCCCGGGATTCCCCAAACTGCTCTACACTGCTACCTGATGAAGTATTCTTCGTCACAGCCTGATCTCCCGGACTTTTGTCTCAGCCAGCATTCTCCCCAGATTGGACGCCTCGCAGCTGGGGATCTTCAATGATCAGGCTTCTAAGCGTGGTTGGGGCGCGTCCGAACTTCGTGAAGATCGCCCCCATCGTTGAAGAGCTGAAAAACTTTTCTGACGTCGAACACTGCCTGGTGCACTCCGGCCAACACTACGACCAACTTCTTTCTGATAACTTCTTTACCGAACTGAATCTTCCCAAGCCGGACGTCAATCTTCAAGCGGGTTCCGGCAGCCATGCCGTGCAGACGGCGGAAATCATGAAGCGCATCGAGCCGGTTCTGCTCGAGTACCAACCGCAAATGGTGCTCGTAGTAGGCGATGTGAATTCCACCATCGCCGCCGCGCTCACAGCCGCGAAACTCGGAATCAAGGTAGCTCACATCGAAGCTGGCCTGCGCAGCTTCGACATGGCGATGCCCGAAGAAATAAACCGCAAACTCACCGATGCGATTTCTACTTTGCTTCTGGTCAGCGAAGAGAGCGGTGTTGAGAACCTGAAACGCGAAGGCATACCGGCAGAACAGATCTTTCTCGTCGGCAACGTAATGATCGATTGCCTTCTCCGGCACCGCGAGTTGGCAAGAAACTCGCCGATCCTGGAGAAACTCGCCGTCCGCCAAAATAGTTCCGGCAACCGTCCCTATGGAGTTCTCACTCTTCACCGCCCATCGAACGTGGAAAATCCCCAGACATTGGAAGGCATTCTCAGCGCGGTAAATTCTATTGCTGGCGAACTACCTGTCTTTTTTCCAGTTCATCCTCGCACAAGAAAAAACATTGAAAGTTTCGGTTTGCACTCATATCTGGCCGACGCAACTGGAGAAGAGAATGCGGGAATTGTTCCCCTCGATCCCCTCGGCTATCTGGATTTTCTTGCACTCAACGACCGCGCGCGTATCGTGTTTACCGACTCCGGCGGCGTACAGGAAGAAACCACAGTTCTCGGTGTGCCGTGCCTTACGCTGCGGGAAAACACGGAGCGACCTGCGACGGTCCTTCACGGCACAAACCAAGTTGTGGGCGTCGATCCCAATCGCATTCTCGCTGCCGCTCGATCCATCCTCGAAAAGCCCGCACCTGCGCACAAGTGTCCTCCACTATGGGATGGCAAAACCGCGTCGAGGATCGTTACGATCATCCGCGAATATCTTCAACGAAACGGGCGCGAGTAGAAAAATTTGTGAACCTGCTCCTGCAGAAATTGTGCTGCATTTCGAACTAGTCGCCGCTCTCGCTCATCGACTACAGTGAGAGTGGGACAATTTTCGAATCTATGAATGGTGCAGAAAGTCTGATTTGTACGTTGCTCGGCGGTGGTGTTGAAGTCTGCTTCGCAAATCCCGGCACGTCCGAAATTCATGTAGTCGCCGCGCTCGACCACATGCCGGAAATGCGCTGTGTCCTGGGCCTCTTCGAAGGCGTGGTCACCGGAGCTGCCGACGGCTATGCGCGCATGACCGAAAAACCGGCATGCACACTCCTGCATCTTGGCCCCGGCCTCGGAAATGGCCTTGCCAATTTGCACAATGCCAGCCGGGCACAGGTGCCCGTCGTCAATCTGGTAGGCCAACACGCGACCTACCATCTTGGTCATGACACGCCGCTCACTTCCGATATCGAAGGCATCGCGCGGCCGTACTCCAAATGGTTGCGGACATCCGCTTCCACATCCGCTCTAGGCCGCGATGCAGTTGACGCAATTGTCGCGGCTCGTACCGCCCCAGGCCAAATCTCAACCCTGATCATTCCCGCCGATGTCGCCTGGAGCGACGGCGGATCCGTCGCCGCGCTTCCCGCGTTACCTCGACCTCGGATGCCTGCAACGAAAACATTCGAAGCCGCAGCCGCCATCCTTCGCTCGGGCCAGCGCACCGCCATTGTGCTCGCTGGAAACGCGCTCTACGGCAAAGGACTCGCAATAGCAGGGCGTATCGCCACGGCAACGAATGCAAAACTGTTTGCACCGTACCCACTCACACGCCTCGAACGTGGTGCCGGTATCGTTCCAGTCGAGCGAATCCAATACGTCCTAGAAATGGGCATCGAGCAGTTTAAAGAATTTCGCCAACTCATCCTGGTCGGCGCGCAAGCTCCCATCGCGTATTTCGCTTATCCCGGAAAGGACAGCGTCTTCACCTCACCAGATTGCAAGATCCACACGCTGGCCACTCCCGGCGAAGATTACATCGGCGCGCTCGATGCACTCGAGTCAGCATTGCCGCCACACAAAACTCATACAACCGTAGAAAACGCAGAGCGCCCCGCGTTACCCGACGGCGCTATCACGCTGCAGGGCCTCGCCACCGTTATAGGCGCACTACTCCCCGAAGATTCTATTGTGATGGATGAATCGATGACCTCAGGACGAGGCCTGATGCTGGCTACGAAGGGAGCTCCGCCGCACGACTGGCTGGGTAACACGGGAGGTTCGATCGGGATTGCGCTGCCGCTGGCTGTGGGTGCGGCAGTGGCCTGCCCCCAGCGGAAAGTTTTGTGTCTCTCCGCCGACGGCAGCGGCATGTACACACTTCAGGCGTTGTGGACCATGGCTCGCGAAGGTCTTCACGTTACAACCGTGGTTTTTGCGAACCGCGACTACGCAGTCCTCAAGCGTGAGTTTTCTTACTTGGGTGTGGGTAAGCCCGGGCCGCGGGCTTTGGAGATGTTCGAAATCGGTCGGCCCGATCTCGACTGGGTGCAGTTGTCGCAGGGCATGGGAGTGCCCGGCACCCGTGTCACTTCGCTGGCAGGATTTGCAAAGGCGCTGCGGAAGGGCTTTGAGAGTGAAGGTCCGTCGTTGATCGAGGTTCCGCTGTAAATCTTGTGCCGCCGCGTTGCGGAAGCTCCGGCGCAATTTTCGCCAGCTCCGGTTTCATGATCTTTCCCAGAGCCGTCACCGGCATTTCTGCAAGGAACAAAATGTGCGAGGGCCGCTTGTAAGCGACAAGATGCTTCGCCGCATGTTCCGCAATCTCAAGCGTCGTCAGCGTTGCATCCGGCAAGGGCTGCACGAAAGCGATGATCTCCTCATCCCCCTCAACCATCCTGCCGATTACCGCCGACCGTGCGACCGCGGGATGACTATTCAGCACGGCCTCGACTTCCGCCGGATAGACGTTGAACCCAAACCGTATGATCAAATCCTTCGTGCGCCCGACAATAAAAAGATTGTCGCCTTCCAGTCGGGCGAGGTCGCGCGTGTTAAACCAGCCTTCAGCATTGACCGCTGCAGCCGTCTCTTCAGGCGCGCGGTAATAGCCCTTCATCACGCCGGGGCTTCGCACCCATAGTTCGCCGACTTCCCCCGCCGGCACCGTTTTTCCATCGGCCCCAACCAGCCTGATCTCAGACCCCGGCAGAATCGGACCCACCGAAGTATCCGACCGCACTGGCGCCTCGGGTCTAACCTGAGCAACCGTCGGACCGCACTCCGTAATGCCATACGCATGATGAAGCGGCAGCCCCAGAAGATTTTCGACCGCCAGCTTGGTCGCTGGCGGAAGCGGTGCACCCGAGCAGGAAATAATGCGCAGAGCGGAGAATTTCAACGACTCCAGTTTTCTGATCTTCGCGTACTGCAAAAACTGCGAAAACATCGAGGGTACGCCGAGCATGATCGTGATCCCATCTTTTTCGAGGGACAAACGCGCAGCCATGGGATCGAAGCGAGCTGCCAGATAGAGCGTCGATCCGCTGACCAGCGTACCCAGCAGTACCGAGAGCCCGACAATATGCGACAGCGGCAGAACCCCAAACAGGCGATCCGCCGGCGTCATCGAGCGGACCTTCGCCGACCCTCCCGCCGAGAACAGAAGATTCCGATGGCGCAGCATGACGCCTTTAGGATCACCGGTTGTGCCGGAGGTATAGATCAAAACGGCGACGCGGCCCCCAGCATCATCATCGATCGCTTCAGGCTCTGCGCTTTCGTTAAGAGGCCCCAGCCAGATCGATCCCAGATCGCCGACTTCTTCAAAGAACGCACCGCACCGCTTCGCGTGCTCGTCGGCATGCGCTGAAGCAGCGGTGAGGTAGATCACGCGCCGCGCATCGCAATGATCGCGGATCGCATCGATCTCACGCGCCGATAGGCGTGGGTTCACCGGAATGCACCACGCATCCAAACGTGCGACCGCCAGTAGAACCGCCGCAAACGCCCGGCAATTCTCGCCCATCACCATCACCCGGTCACCCGGCCGCACACTAGACGCGCGCAGCCACGCCTGAGTGTCCGAGACGGCTTGTGCCAGCTGCCTGTACGTCCAACTGCCGGTCGCATCCACCAGAGCGATATGCTCCGGCGAACGTTCCACCCAAGGCTCCATCACATCGCAAATGCGCAGGTGTGCCTTCACCGAGTTTCGAGCCTCGTCTTTCATCGTTGATTCTTTTGGATTGTAATCGGAGGTGGGATTAAGATCGGCGGCTTACCCGATCGCAGTTCGCTTCAGCGAGTTGCCATAGGCCGCTGTCATGGCAAACATCGAGGTCTTCGCCTGGCCTGCCAATAAGTACTGCAACCAGTTTCGATACACGCACGCCGCAGTCGAGTGCCATCCGTTCTGCAGTCCGCTGATGACGGCTCGCTCGGGGAAGAATGCCATGATGTCGGCCTGCCGGTCGGTCATCGCACTCTTCTGAAATGCTTCCAGCAGACAGGTTGCAGCAGCGTCAAAATATCCCACCGGCATCGTAGGATAGGTTTCCCGTTCGCGATTCAGGAATCGCTTGATATCTCGCCGATACTCTTTGAACAGCGTGTGCACTCCATATTCCGGATGCCCCTGGAAGTGCACAAATAAACTTTCGTGCTTCTTCTTAACAAACGCGTCGACACCAGCGTGCTGCGATTTGGTGAGAACGACATAACCGACGGAAGTGAGTTCGTCTTCCCGTACTTCATTCCACCGCGAATGCGGGAAGCGTACCTGCTCGGGAATGCGGTGCAGCAGCGCATGGTTGCATGCCTTTCGCGATTCGACCACGCCGAACTGCTTATCCGGCAAGCGGTGCCGTTCGATGCCGTCGCTGTGCAGAACCCCGGCATGTGCTGCAAGGCAGGAAAGCACGGTGGAAACCGTGTTGCGTTCCGCCCAGTCGAGCACCTCCGTCAAGGCTTTCCAGTAGGGCTCATCCTTAAGGTTAGGCTGGCGCGGCTCTGTGCCTGTGATGATCACACCATCAAACTGGCTCTGCCAGAGCTCGTCAGAGCTGTGGTAAAAACTCTTCAGATGTTGCTCGCCGCGTTCGCCTCGCGGTACCCCGGTCAGGGAATAAAGCTTCAGATAGATCGGAAGATGACCCGATGCGTCGTCGAGGAGCTCGAAGAATTGCAGCTCGGTATCTTCCAACGCGGCATCCGGCATGTTATTGATGAACGCAAGGTGAACGCCATCGGTCTGCGAAGCGCCGGCGGAGACGGCCGGGCGAGAATTTTTTTCAAGAGCCCAACGAGGCGGTACTTGCCCGCCTTCAATAATCAGTGGCATGTCACACCTTCCCCACGGCTACGCGTGCCTGATCGGGCAACTTTTGATCCCTTGCACTTTCCAATGCCTGGCCCAAATCTTCGAGAATATCGTCGATGTGCTCAATCCCCACGCTGAGGCGAATCATCTCCGGCGTTACTCCCACCTTCGCCTGTTCCTCCGGCGTCAGTTGCCGGTGTGTGGTCGAGGCCGGATGGCACGACAGCGATTTCGCGTCGCCCATATTCACCATTCGCTTGAACAAGCGGAAAGCATTGAAGCATCTCCTGCCGCCCTCGTAGCCGCCTTTCACTCCGAAGGTCAGCAGCGAGCAGAAGTTCGATCCCAAATAACGATGTGCCATCGGATAAAGCGGATTATCCGGAAATCCCACGTAGTTCACCCACGCGACCATGGGATGAGCGTGCAAAAACTCCGCCACCTTGCGCGCATTTTCCACGTGGCGTTCTATACGCAGCGCAAGAGTCTGAATCCCCTGCAAAAATAAAAAGCCGTTAAATGGAGAAAGCGTGGCGCCCGTGTTTCGCTGGCACACAGTCCGGCAGCGCGCCACATACGCCGCATCCCCGAAATGATCCACGTAAACCACCCCGTGATAAGCGATCTCCGGTCGGTTCAACATGTAAAACTTGTCCGGATACTTTCGCCACGGAAACTTGCCGCCATCCACAATCATTCCGCCGATACTGGTTCCACCGCCGCCAATAAACTTGGTCATCGAGTGCACCACCACATCGGCGCCATACTCGATCGGCCGCAGCAGAATCGGAGTAGCCACGGTGTTGTCGACCACCAACGGCACGCCATGCTTGTGCGCTACCCGCGCCAATCCCTCGATGTCGGCTACATTCCCCGCTGGATTGCCCACGCTCTCGCAGTAAACCGCGCGGGTATTCTCGTCGATTAATTTCTCCACATCCTCGGGGCGATCGCTGGCCGCAAACTTCGAACTGATTCCCCGCTTCGGAAAGATATGAGCCAAAAGCGTGTAGGTCGCACCATATAACTGCGGCAGTGAAACGATGTTGTTTCCCGCCTCCGCAATATTGATCAGGGAGTATTCAATCGCCGCCATCCCTGAGCTGACGCTGAGCCCGTCAACTCCGCCCTCGAGTGCGGCCATGCGTTTTTCGAGAACCGTATTGGTGGGGTTGCCGATGCGAGTGTAGATGTTCCCCTGCACTTCCAGGTTGAACAGCGCGGCGCCATGCTCCGCGCTGTCAAACTCGAAGGCAACTGTCTGGTAGATCGGCACGGCCACGGCCTTGGTCGTGGGATCGCCGTCGTACCCTGCGTGAATCGCGATGGTCTCTTTTTTCATGCTGCGAACAGTATCCTGAACAGTACGGTGCGAAAAGTTTTGTGCGACGAATGCTGCTCTAGGATCCCGAGGCAGCCCCGGCTTTCTCGCGCGTTTCCGTCATCTTCACTTCGCGAAGTTCATGCCGCTCCGGAGCGGAAGCCGGTTCCGGTTCCCGCTTGAGGGCCTTGCTCACCGACTCCGTCACAGTGCGAGCCGCGAAGCCGGCGCCGAAGGCAAACCGCATGACCGGTCCAAAGCTGTTCGCGGCGGTGAGCCCCGCAAAATACAGCCCCGGCACCGATGACTCAAAGCCGGAAGACAGCACCGGTGAGCCTCCGACCAGGTTGAGGCTTGAGCGAATCTCTGGATTGACGAACTTCAGCCGTTCCATATCCACCTTGTAACCGGTTGCGGCAATCACGTGTTCGGTCACCACTTCACGCTGCGAGCCGTCCTGCGCGCGAAGATGGAGCACCGCGCGGCCATTCCGAACTTCCGTACGCTCCGTCGTGTACCCCAACAGTAGAGGAACTTTTCCGAGGACCTTCGCCTTGGCGAACCATCCGCCCGAAGGCCCCAGCACCCTGCGAACAGCTTCCAGGCGCAGGCTCTCAGGCAAGTAATAAAACACCATCGGCGCATCCGCAAAAAAGCGCAACCGCCAGCCCGGACCAATCCCCGACTGCGGGCGCTTGACTTTTTGCCACCAGGAGGCCTTCTTGCCCGTCGGCGCACCGTGGAACTTCAATTCGGTCCGGCGCGAAACCAGCTGAACATCCGCGCCAACCTCGTGGAGCAGCCCGGCCAAATCGCTGGCCGAAGATCCTCCACCGATGACTACCACGTTGCGGCCACGGAACGCTTCCAGATCGTGATGGCGGAAGCTGTGCGTCAGAAATTCCGCCGGCAGGCTTGCCAAATTCGCAGGCACGTGTTCGAAGTGCGTGATCCCCACCGCGAGAACGACTTTCCGCGCGGTGAAGGTTTCCCCGCTATCGAGTCCCAAACGGAATCCGCCCGGCACACGCTCCAGGCTGGTGACCATTTTGTCTTCCAGCTCGGGCACCATGCGTTCCTTGAACGCTGCACCGTACGCGCTAAACGTATCGAGGCGCACAGGAATGCCCTGGTCGGAATATTCGATGCCTTTCTGCGCACAATAATTGCGCAGCGTAAAGGTGCTCTCGGGATCGTAAATGCTGGAGGCGAAGCCGTCAGACTTGAGGCACATACCCTTCGGCATGTGCTTCTGCCAGCTGTCCATCAAGCGGCCAAAAATACGAAAGGATATGCCGCGACTTCGCAAGTGCGCAGCGATTGAAAGTCCGTAAGGACCCGCTCCAATGATCGCAGTTTCAAGCATAGCGTTTTGAAGACCTCGTCTGAGTGTCCGATTCGGAAGCCGACAAAGCGGCCAGTTCAACTTTAGGGGGAATTATGAAGGGGAAGAAATCTAGCCAAATAATATCACGGTACGTAATCCGATGCATCGAAATTAGAGACCTTTATTGGCAAAGATTTACCGAAGTAATCTATTTGTTATCAATAAGATAGATAAATCGTCCGCGCTAGCGCAACGCGGTGATGCTTCGCCACATCAACCTTTGCTGGCAAGTTTTTTGGTGACGTAGGCAACAACCTTCTTCACTGAGTCTAGGTTGTCCCGGTTCACCTCTTCATCTTCCACTCGTATACCAAAACGTTCCTGAAGAAATACGACCAGCTCGACGACGCCGTGGGAATCGATTACTCGGTCCATGAGCGGTGAATCGTCGCCCAGTTCGTCGTTGCGTCCGAGGAGGAAGGTGTCAACCAGAAAGCCGCGAATCTCGTGTTCGATGTCAGTAGTTTGCATGGTTGAAATTGTTGCAGTTCAGATCGCCTTTCGCGATTAGTATTTCAATCGAAATTATAGTACGGAACAAATTGTGTGCTGGATAAAGACCTGCGATGGGGCAGTATCGTCAGATCAATATCTCACCCTGAACTTTCGCGTGTCACCGCGTTTATGCTTTTTCAGTTCGGAACGAGGCTAACGACGGCGATGGCCCCGCAGATTCATTCGCCCGTCCTTCGATCGTGCCGGTCGAAATCGGCGGATCAAGCTCGGAAAGATTTCCGTCGAGGAAGGCGCGAATCGTGGCAATGAGCCGTGGCGAAGCGCCCGGGTCAATTCGATCGGTGTCGCCTAACGTCAGAGCATGGTCAAGCTTTTGCGGCAGCTCCAGCTCATCGTTGGCCACGATGATTCTGCCCTGCGCTCCGAAGCGCTCGGCCGTCGCCACCTGATGGTCGTTGCGGGTTTCGCGCAAAGCCCCGCGCCGCGGCATGACCACAAGCGGCTTCCCCAGCTCGAGCGAGGAGATGATCGACCCCATCCCCGCATGCGCCACGATAACGCTGGCTTCCCGGATCACTCGGTTGAATTCATCCGGTTCAAGAAACTTGGTGAATTTAATGTGCTTAGGTTGCAGCGTGGAGCCGCCGATCTGTGCGAAAACATCATCCCGGCCGCGCAGAGCCGCCCATTCATCGACGGCGCGAATCAAACGGTCGAAGGCTTCTTGGGAACCGACGGTGGCAAATATCACAATACACCGCCCGCATAATGTGGGCCTTCGCTCTTGGCCAGGTGCGGCCACTGCGTGAGCCACAAATCCGCGTACCGGCCCACCCGTGCTCCCGACATCGAGATATGTTCGATGTTGGCCATGCTGTCGATCCAGATTGTTCGCGCTCCGAACCAGCGTCCCAGTAGCAGTGCAAAGTATCCGGGCGCTGCTCCCGTTGAAATCACCACGCCGGGTTTTTCCTTTGCCATGATCCAGGCCAGCCTGAGAGCGAGTGCAATCATCGACAGTTTGTTCCAGCGCGTGGCGTCGTTTACGCGATAAAACCTGTTCTCCGGTACCTGCGAGCGATAGGATTCGAGCACCGTAACGTAGATGACCTCGAAGCCGGCAAATGCCGGAATGACACGCCGCAACTGCACCCAGTGCCCGCCGCTCGAGGCAACCGCCAATACCTTAAGCTTCCCGCCTTGATCTTGAGCCTTCTTCACTGGCACATCTCCCTCAGCGCCATCACTTTGAACGATTCCTGTTGGGCCACGTCCAGCAGCGTTGCGGTCAATTCCAGAACAAAGTCGTTTCGTCGCTGCGTGCGGTCGAGGTCATGCATCAAAACAATGCCGCCTCCGTCCCTTCGCAGTCGATCCGCGACTTGGGCTGGGCTAGGCATCACCTCTCGAGTGTCGCCCGAGTCGATGGTCCACCACCACACCGGAGCACCCCGGCGCCGCAGCGACAAATAAGTTGGAAGCGTCATTTTTCCGTACGGCGGGCGATATATCGCGTTCGGTTGAATCCAAGGGGAGAGCTTTTCATATCCAGCATCGATGTCGGCAACCGCTTCCCACGGCAGCGCTTTCCAGGCGTTAAGGTGCTGATCGGAATGACATCCGATGTCGTGACCTTCCTCGACCACGCGGTCCGCAATCTCCGGATGTTGTTGCGCATTCCGCCCCAGCATAAAAAATGTCCCGCGCGCGTTGCGGCGTTGCAAAAGATCGAGGACTTGCGGCGTGAGCTCGTGGCTTGGGCCATCATCGTAGGTAAGGGCCAGGATTCGGTTCTTCACCACTTCTCTTCGGATACGGTTCATGCGATAGCGCCGCCAGAGCCAGGGCGAAAAATACGCCGCCGATCCCGCCACGCCGATGGTCGCCGCCAGGCCCGCAGTCATGGTGTATCGCGTCATTGTTTGGCGCATCTTGCTCTGTCGCAGCGGACTCTGCTGCATCGTGCCCGGTTGCAATTCTGTCTGAGGCATATCTTTGGAATCATTCAAAGTGTTCAGAACCCTACGCGATCGCACGCGAAGTTTTATCTCGCTCCCAAACCGCAATTCCATCCCGCAGCCGTTTTTGGGCGCGATATTTCGCGATCGCCGTCACCAGACAATAGACCGCCAGCTTGCTCCACAATTGCGGACGCTTGAACAAACGCAGCAGCGATTTGTGATTGCTCTCGCCCCGGTTTTTCCAGAGTCCAGGAAACAGATTCGCCAGCTCGAAGGAACCGTAATGCGCGCGGGTTTTCGTGGCAATCAGGTTTCGGAGGGTTCTGGGCGGAAACACGATCGAATACGCCGAAGAAATCGTTTCGCGTTCGTCTTCCCTGAACTGGATGCGAACGTAACCATCGTCCGCGGTCACCGATGGAAACGCTCCAAAACGTCCGCGCCCGGCCTCAGAGAGCGCATAAACCCCGGAACCTCCAACTCCTTGCTGTGCGGAAGGAAGCAGCGACCGGATCTCATAGCACGCGCGCACACCCCACGAACATTCCGCCAGATCGAAGTTCGGAGTAGGGGCGACTGCCAGCACATTTCCCGGCTCCAGTCGGCTCGCTAGCATCCGAATCGTTTCTACAGAAATGACTACGTCAGCGTCAGCATATATCCGCGGAAAACTTTTCGCGGCCTCATCGCCGAGGTTTAGAGCATGGGTCTTGCCGGCGATGTCGGTCTCTACAACTCGGACCGCCGCGCCAAAGCGGCGAGCGACTGCCGCGGTATCGTCGCTGCACCCATTGCATACTACGATCACATCCAACTCGCCCGGTTTGGCGCCGTCGGTCATCGCGCGCAGAGTCCGCGCAATCACCGAAGCCTCATTGTGCGCAGGAATGATTACGGAAATCATCGTCGTTACCGGACCGCCGTAGCCTTGGCGAATGCGCTCGATCCCAGCACCCACTCTCCCTTGACCGGATCGAATTGCTTGACCACTCGCCCCGGGTTGCCTGCCACGACGGAGTTTGGAGGGACGCTGCGGCTCACCACGGCATTCGCACCGATCACGGAATTGCTTCCGATCACCAGTTCGCCCTTGCCGCAGACAATGGCTGCGCCAAAACCAATCCAGCACCCTTCTTCAATGCGAATCGTCCCACCCTTTGTGACTCCCTGGTCCTTGATCGCAACCCGCACGTCTTCAAAAGCGTGGTTGTGATCCATCACCAGCACCGACGGGGCAAAAATGACGTTCTTCCCGAAGTGAACCTGGTTGATCGCTGAAATCACGCAACGCCTGCCTACTTTGCACTCATCCTCAAAAATGATCGCCGGCTCTCCACTCTCCGGCGTGAACGGGATGTTGATCCACACATCGCGATCCAGCAGAACCGAATCGCCGATCTTGATGTAGGGCGAGATCGATCGCTTCAGATCGCAGGAGTGATGCACCTGAAAGTCTTTGCCCAAAGAAGCAAAAGGGTAGGTCCACCGCAGCCACAGGCTGCGGAACTTATTGGCAATCCGGTCGATCCACGAAAGTGGATCTTCACGAGTTGGAGTAGCTTCGTTCATTGAGCTTTTATTTTTTCGTCGGCTGCGACGAATCAGCGATTCTCCGGCTTCCTGAAAACCACTTCCAAACACGGCCCTGCGCCGGCAACAGAAGCGATATGCGCGATCGGTTGGATCACCATCATCCGCAGCGCCTTGCGAACAGCCCTCTGCAACAGCCGACGCGGTTTTGGTTTCGACTGCGGCGTTGGCGAGAAACCCAGCATCTCCATCGCGCTGGACCCGACATATCCTGCGCTGCGCTCAATGTAGGAGACCGGCGGCGTCTTGACGCATACTTCCTCAAATCCAAGCTCGGTCATCAGGTAGCGAAGCGAGCGCGGCGAAAAGTGTCCCAGATGCCGCGGCAGTTCGAGCCCAAACCAATGCGTCCCAAACATCCGCGATTCCCAGGAATCGATGTTCGGCATCATGGCGTAGTAGATGCCACCGGGCTTCAGCCATTCCTGAACCTTGGTCAGGAACTCGTGCGGAGAGTAGACATGCTCCAGAACGTCGAAACAGGTAATCACATCGAAACTTTCCGGCGCAAACGGAGCCGCGATCGCGTCTCCCACGAAAACTTCCGCTCCGGTGGTCGCCCGCGCCCGCTGCGCCGTCGATTCCTCCATCTCAATGCCGTGCAACTTCCAGGCCGGTCCCTTTACCGTGCTCAGGAAGCCGCCGGAGCTGCAGCCGATGTCCAGTAGCGCCCCGCCGGCTTTGTGTTGCGCAATCAACTTCACCTGATCTTTCCAGCGGTCGGCAGCGGACCCCTCGCCCGCCATGACGATGGCATTGTGGTAGTCCTCGGTATAGTGCTCTCCCATCTCGGCAGGCGCCGGAGGGCTTTCCAGCCATACCCCGTTGCACCTCTCACAGCGAACCAGGCAGTACATCTGCTTGCGCAAATGAAAGCGGTCGGGCGCAACCAGCATCTCCCTCAACTTATGGCTGCCGCAGATCAGGCACGTTTCCGATGGCTGGCCGGATTTTACAGTTGCGTTCGCAGCCGGTTGAAGTTCGCTCATCGTATCAAGCGTAACGCTCATATTGTTTTACCCACCATTCCCCCTACTCGATCGCTCATTGGTTTCACCCATGTTCCACTCTGTTGGTCGTAGGTCTTTACAATTTTCGCCGGGTTTCCGGCAATCACGCTGAACGGGGGAAAGCTTTGGGTCACAACTGCATTCGCGGCGACCACACTGTTGCGTCCCAGGCTTAAATCACCGGACGAGCATGCCACCACCGCGCCAATTCCGAGCCAGCAATTCCGGCCGATGAAAATTCGTCCGCCGCTGCTCTCAACTTTCGAAAACTCGTGATCTGTCACCAGAACCGAAGGCGCCAGCAACACATCTTCTTCCAAAATCACCTGATTCCGGGCAGAGATCGTGGAGCGCCTCCCGATTGAGCATCCATTCCCTAGAATCACCTTCGGCTCGCGATCGGGCGAATCCGCGGCAACGTCAATCCACACGCCGGGGCCCAGATAAACGTTGTTGCCCAATCGAATCTCCCGCGCCGCCGATCGCCGGATGTCGCACGAGTGATGCACCCGAATGCCGTCGCCAAATTCGGCGAAAGGATACGTACGCCGCAACCAGATGCTGTGGAATTTGCTGCGGACTCCGAGGAATACGGCCAGTCCCCCTTCGCCAATATAAGTATTTTCTGCGGCTGAACCCATATCGGTTAGGTAACGCTTTCGGCCAAGGACTGATCGGCACGAACCTTTCGTGGCCGAACAATGCTGATCAACGCTTTGCTCTCGGCCCCGGTTACGGATTTCGTCAGCGCCAGCGCCGGCCACGCCGCCACCAGACAGGCCAGCAACACTTTTCCCAGATCCAGGACCGCCATCCAGCGGGCGCCCGCAATCGCTGGCAGCGGTATCCGCGTTGCGATCCCTCCAGCTACCAGAACAGCCACCGACGCTACCGTTAACTTCACGGCATCCGGCAGCAGGGACCGGGGGTGAAACGCCTGAAAGGTTTTCGTGATCGCGTACAGCATGAATAGCATGCCGGCAAATTCCGTCAGAGCCAGTCCGGCCAACACGCCGTAAAAACCCAGTTGCCGCGAGAAGGCTGCGATCGCGAGCAGGCACACAATGCGCAGCCCTTGCCGGATATTATCGAGAAGCGCATTTCCTGAGACTCGGTACAGCACCAGCCCCAGCACGGAAAACGCCTGGAAGAAGCCCGCGGCGCAGACCAGCCAGAGTGCAACCCGCAGCGACGCAGCGGTCTGTCCCGTCCAGGCGAAAATCATCGTGGGTCCGAAGAATGCAATGAAGGCGAGAGGAAACAGGCATAATCCCAGCGTGATTTTGAACGACTTCGTAATCAGCTTCCGCATTTCGTCCTGTGCGCCGGAGGCATACACCATCGCTCCCCCGGAAAGCACCGGCACCAGGAAGGAATCCGACAACATCACCGCCGAACTCACCAGACGTATCGCAATGGCGTAGATGCCCGCCGAATCCGCGCCAAACGCCCGCAGGATTGCCACCGGAAGAATGGAAGCGTAAAGCACTTCCAGTACGTTCACCAGCTGATAGCTGCCCCCGAATCGCACCAGCTCCGGGATCGCCTTCTTCGTAACAAATTCCCGGGCCACGCGTATCTGCGGCACAATCTTTTTTGAGCTGACATAACAGCAAAGTACGAATCCGACTTCAGATCCGGCCATCACCGATGCCATGGCAAACAAACCGTAGCCAAAATGCAGAAGAATCACAATCGCCACGGCTTCGGCCACGGTGAAGAAAGTCGTGTAATTTCGGGCAAGGTCAATGCGGTGGCCGCCCATCACAATCGCCTCGAACACTGCGCCCACATTCGAGAGAACCATGATGAGCGCGAGCACGGAAACAGACTGCGCTGCAGAATGCAGAAAATCCGGCGGCACGCCCGCCACCCGCGCCAGCGCGGTCGAAAACCACGCCACGGGAATTAACACCGCGACCGAAAGCACCAGCATGGCCGCGCAGCCCGTGCTCAACAGCTTGTTTGCGGTCTCGTAGTCGCCGTTGCCGGTCGCCTCGGCAACGTATTTCTGAAACGCCGACTTGATGCCCACGCTGCCAAAACGCATGTAGGCCGCGCTGGTCATGATGATCGACCAGATTCCATAACCGCCCAGGCCGAGGTGGGCGATCACGATCGGAATCGTCACCAGCCGTGTCGCCACCTGCGTAAATCTGGCGATCACTCCAAAGACGGTATTCCGCCCGATGCTGTGGGCAAGATTGCGCACCGACGCCGGATTCGAAGCTGCAGTTGTTGATGTCATCTATGTGCTGTATCGCTGCGCGCCCATCCCCGCCGTCTCTTCCGTAAATTGCGAAACCAGATCCGGCTCCTGCGCTGGAGTTGCGATGGACTCCGGCTTCACTTGTTTTTTCGGATCCTTCTTCGAGTGAACCGCAATCGCCGCCGGGATCATCGCCAGCAATGCGTACCAACCCACCATGGTCTGGTCGAAATAAGAAATGCCGAAGAACGCAACCACGTTGGCAAACAATGCCGAACCCAGCGCCCAATAAAAAAGTGCAGCCTTCTTATCTTTTCCCGCCGTGCGTCGCGCCCGGCCCAAATACTTGAACCCGTAAACCAGAACCGCTAAAAATAAAATGAACGGGATCAGCCCGGAATTGTCGCAGGTGCTCACGTACTGATTTGCCGTGTCCCACATATCGAATCCCCAGCTGCCCGTCTCCCGCACTCCGATCAGCCACCAATCCCCGAAATGACGGATGCATTGATCGATCAGCATGTATCGGTGCCAGGAGGAAGACCCTCCTGTGATATCGATTCTAGTGATCAGGTGCCAGACATTATTCTTCAGCACCAATTGGAGAGTGACTAGGGTAATCACGATTCCCCATCGCAGGGTGCGCATCCAGCGCCGTATCGGCCACAGGCAAAGCGCCAGCACGCCTGCGGCATAGCCCAACACCGGCGTACTGGAGTTGCAGGCGAGGGTGATCACGGTCGCCGAAATAATTCCCAGCGCTGCGATTTTGTGATACTTTCTGCCCTTCCACCATAATCCAATAAACAGAGGTACCAGGACAGCGCCAAATGTTCCCGCCAGAATGGAGTGAGCAAAAGGCCCCTGCGCGCGGACTTTATCCGCTCGAACGTCGAGCGAGGCATAGATCGCAGCGCGCGCGCCTCCCAGCAGAGCGTAGGGGCTGTGGCCGGTCGAAACTTCATAAGTCATAATCGCGGCAATAATAGTCGCGATGCAGGCCAGAGTTTGAATCGTGTACAGAACATCTTCCTCGTCGCGGATCAGGAATCGCAGCAGGAAGTACAGGCCGAAAACCTGGTATACGTTGCCCAGTTGATTGAAAAGGGCCGCGGACTCCGGGAACAATAAGGACCCATTCACCGCGACGACCAGCGTTAGCAAAATGACGGCGATGTCAATCCGGTTGATCCCACGGCTAAAAACGCGCAGCTTCGAAGCCGCCTTTTCCCGAACCATCCGAATGATGCCGAACAGCACCAGAACCCGCAGCATGGGAAAGTGTGCCGGCCCGATCAATAGAACCTGGTCCAGCGGGATCAGCAGCGAGCCCGCTAGAAACGCCGCCAGCGCTTTCTTCCTGGATCCGACGCAAATTAATACACCCAAAATCAGAACCACCAGCAGGACGATGGGGTTGAGAATGGTGGCGTTGGGTCCGCCGCCGAATTTCAGGTGGTCGTGCATGATTTATATTTTTACTGGATCGCGAATCGTTTGAGGATGACGCGTAAGCCGGGAAGTGAAACGGGGATAACCAAATAACGCTAAAGCCGAATGAGAATCTGATTTCAGGTCAAGCCAACCGGGTGCCGCGTCGTGCTCTCACGGCACCCGAGGTTTAAATTCAACTATTGAACCGACGCTTGCAGTCCGGTTGGCGGCGTCGGCAAGCCCTGTGCCGAACTGAATTCATAGGCTCCGGCATCGGCGCACCCAGGCTGGCCCGCCGTACAGCTTCCTCCGGTGGCTCGCGCCACCAGAGGCAACACCGGACACGACACTTGAGCGACTCCATTGATCGTCGATTGTGTACATGCGTAACTCGTACCAATTGACTCGCCGGAAGCGATTCCGGTTATGCCGATTCCCACGGTCGGGCTGTTTGCCGCGGTTGGAGAATAAACCGATGACTGAGAGTTGGTATATCCAGCAGCGTTAGCCTGCGCCAGAGTTTCGAAAAGATTGTTCGCCGGATTGTAGGTTAGATTGCCGGCTGTGCCTTTTCCGCCTGTGTTGAACGGAGGATTCGCTGCCAGAATGCATCCGTTGGACGAGCCGGCTGCGAAAATGTGGTGCTCGTTCGCGATCAGCATCGAACCTATGCTGTTTTCGAGATTAATGCAGTTTCCGTAGTCAAACGATCCGCCCGTCTGCTGCTCGATCGTGTTGTTGAAAATACTTACCGAACCTGAGGTGTTGGTTCCATTATCTCCGATGTCGATGGCCGACGCGTTGTTGTGCCATAGCACGTTGTTATAAATAAACGAGCCCGGCCCGTCCGACTGCGGGTTGACGCTGACGACCTCACCTTCGGTCGCATAAATCGTGTTGTTATAGACTGTTGCGTCATAGTTGGAGCGAATGGCATGATTGTGGATCGTAGAAGGAGAGGCGCACTCATATTGCCCCACGACGCCGCCGAAATTGCCGATGACGTTGTCATGAGCGGAGGCTCCCGCCGTGACCCCCGAACAGATGTCGTGCATCACGTTATAGGCCACAGTAGCGCACAAGCCGGGACCATCGGCAACAGTGGTTAAATAGCCTTTGACCCCTGTCCCATCCGTTCCATCCACAAGGTTGTACTCGAATGCTCCATGGCAGTTAGAGCTATTGGAACTGATCTGATCGAAGATCCATACCGCTGGATTATTTCCGTCTCCAACCTTTACCGATCCGCAGCCTCCCGAAGGCGATTGAAACGCATGATAGTAGCCGTTGGTGACGACGATTCCATCATAGGTCCCGCCATTCCAGAAATAGTTCTGCGAGACCGGTGCCGAGCTGCATGTGCCTCCGGTGATTTCAAACCAGTCCACTGTCACCCACGCCGCTTCAAAATCAAAAATCAGCGATTCTCCATAGGAGTTCACGTTGGGCAGGCTGCCGGCAATACTGAAGATAGGCCGGTTCCATGCGCTTCCGCTGAACCACCCCTGGTCCACGCCGTAATAAACCGGCGAGCCGCTGGATCCGCCGTTCTTAATCACAAAATAGTTCGTCGCCCCCCACGTATCCCCGCCGCGGAAGATGAAGCCTGTCCCCGCCGAGGGCGTGACCGCCGCGCAGGCACTTGTGCATGTGGCCATTCCCGGCGCATGCGCCCAGGGCGTCGTTTCGCTGGTTCCGTTGTTCGAATCTGCTCCGTTGGCAGCGATAAAGAAGCAGCGGGTAACTCCCAAGCTGGCCAGCGTGGTCTGCGTGTTCTTTGCCGTATTTAGATAGTTGGAGGCCGTTGGACAAGTCCCGCCCCCGCTCGTGGAAGCGGACAGAATGCCAGCTGTGCCCAACATTAACAGGGTGAGCATGAAGCAACGAGAAAACCAACCCATGGAAGCCCCCGTACCGATTATTTATGACCTTACGTTGACTCTAGGGTACAAAGCCCTCCCCGAGAAGGATAGGGGTCTAAAGGGCAAGCATGTACTCCAGCGTCCGGACATGTACGGATGTTCCAAATTAGGATGTACTAATGAGTTAGTTTTTTTAAGCAATACCATGCGCTGCATGCGCTAGCTGCTCTGCGGTCTCGGGCCTGGTCAGGAGGCTGCTGTACATTTCCTCCAAGCGCGCAATTTTGGCGTCCCATAAGAACTCCTGCCTGATTTTTTCCCTGGCCGCGCCGCCCATGGACTCTACTAACCGAGGCTCTGCGGCCAGCTTGCGGATGCAGGCCGCAATACCGTCGGCAAACTGTGTCGGATCGATAACAGGAACGCGGAATCCGCAGCTCTCATCCACAACAAATCCCGGTCCGCCTCGATCCGCAACGATCATTGCTAGGCCGTGACTCATCGCCTCGACCACCGCAATACCGCTCGGTTCACGAAAACTTGGAAATACGAATACATCCGCCTTCGCATAGAAGGCGTCCACTTCACTTCTTGGTATCAGCCCATGAAATGTAACCCGGTCGCTTACGCCCAACTTCAGCGCTTCATTCTTGCATGCGCCAAGGTCTTCTCCATCACCCACTATATTTAACTTCAGCTCCAGGCCGGAGAGTTGAGCAAGTGCGCGAATTGCATCTCTTACTCCTTTGGAACGAATAACGCGGCCCACAAAAAGCAGTTGAAGCGGGCCGCTATCCCGTCTCCCAAAATTCCGCGACGGTGGCAGGGACGTTACTCCTGTCTCAGTCATCAATTCCACCTCGCTAGTAGGTAAATCTCCCAATAGGTCTCTAACGTAAGGTGCGACCGCGATAATCAGGTCGGCGGAAGAATATGTCCGTCCTAATAGAGGGTCATGCCGTAGTCGCCATTCATCCATTTTTCTGAGCTGCGTATACCAGGGAACCCTGCCGAAATCCGAGTTGAACTCTGTCGGATTGTCCAGGCTTCCACCGCGCGGCCCAAGGACGAGGGGCACGCCAAGCCCAACAGCCGGACAGGGGTATCGAAGCGCATTGGGTGTTATCTGATGAATAAGATCGAACGTCTTGCCGGACCGCAGATAATTCTTAAGCCACTTGCGCGCGCGGAAATAGAAGCCCACATAGCCCGGCTTCAGCATGGCGTTGAATCGAGCCCACTTCTCAAACAGGGGCGGATCGGGCCACTCAACGACTTGTACCCCCGGCAACTGCAGGGCTGTCGAAGGGCTCTGGCTGTTGCGCGAAGTCAGAAGCGTGACCTCATGCCGCTGTGCAATCCGGCTGATCCACTGGAATGCAACGTTAGCCTCGCCGACCGCGGCGCGGTCGCAGCCCGCGGCGATCAGCACAAGCTTTAATCGTCTGGAATTCATTTCAGACACGTTTGGGATGGAACCACGGGGAAGCGCAATTTTAGAAAACTTTCGTGGGTTCAGTTCGAGAGATGCTCATGTAGGGGCAGCGCCCTCGGCTGTCCGGTCGAGCGAAGCTCGACGACTACTTTCGTTAAGGCCGGCAAACTGAGACGCTACCGGGTTCGCGGTCTCGCGAATCTAAGTCCTAATTCACAACTGCCGAAAGCCCGGTCGGCGGCTGCGGCGCCGACCCGGCCGCATTCTCGTACGCTCCAATTTCCCAATCGCCGGAGGTTGGACGCGCAATCGGGGTTCGCGCCGGCCAGGACACCGTGTGATTGGTTTGGTTGTAGCTCACGCCCAGCGTCGTATCGCTCAGGCAGGCCGTGCCGGCCGCAGCGTCAAAAGCGGCGATGATCGTACACAATCCCGCGCTGCTGGGTGCGGTTCCCACCTTGGCGGAGGCCACGGAATCCATCGGCGCGAAAGGATACGCTTCGCTCATATTCAGATTGCCGCTTCCGTCACCGCTTCCAACCGGAGCGCAAATTTGTGAACCTCCCCAGTTGGTCTGGGCGCCACCGGAACAGGTAATCGAAAAACTCGGACTCGCAGTAAACTTGCCGGTCCACGCCTCCGACCCGGTCGCCAGAGTCACCGTCGGGAAGTTGGCATTCTTGCTGATACAGAAATTATTTTCTTCGGTTACCGTGGGATCGTTCCAAAGCTTCATGCACATGTCGCCCGGCGCGGGATCGACTCCGCCTTCCACGGTATTCTGAAAAATATAATAGGTTCCTCCGTGCCCCGCCCCGGTAAAAGAACTTGGCGATATACCATTCGGCTGCGAGAGATTCACCCACACATTATTGAACGCGTACACCGTCGCCGAATCTTCCTCAATCTCGAACGGTTCCGCATTCGGGTTGTTGCAGTTAATAAGGTTGTTATAGACCAGTTCGTGATAAGTGCTCGGCTCAGCTCCGAAGACATGGATGCAGTTTCCATGCGCCGCGCCCGATCCAGTCTGGAACGTGCCGGTCATGTTGGTGATCCAGTTGTCGTGCAAGATGAAGATCGAACCCTGCTGGTTGGAAGCGGATGGGTTGTAGATTACGTTGTCGAGGCCGCTAAAATAGTTCTCGTAGATGTTGTCCGTGAAGACCGCGCCGCAGCAATCATCGCTTCCGTCGGTGTTGTCAATTGTACTGTTATGAAAACTGGAAGCGGCATCGCGCGGCATCCAGAACAGGCCATAGGGTGCCTGGTCCTGTACGCCCGAGCCATGCGTGATCTTGTGGGCATAGATATTCTTGAATTCCCACGCCACGTCGGGAGAACCAGGCGCACTAAGGCCCATGTAGGTTGACACGTAGCCGCAGGTTCCCGACTGCACAGAACAGTTCGTGGAAGAACTCCAATAGAATTCGGTGAACTCGATGTTATCTACCACCAGATAGCTGGCGTGATGAACCGAGTCGGTCATCAGTGAGCCGCCGATGCTGTCCGCGTTCAGGCTGCTCCCGCCGCCGCTGAAGATAGGACGCGCCCAGGCACTGCCCGTATACCATCCCGGGTCATACCCCATGTAATCGAGTCCGCTGGATGTCCCGCCCCACGGCAAATTTGCCGGCCAGCAGTGGTAGTCGACCGTCACGCCGCCTTTGAAGATCCACCCTTCGCCGGCTCCAGGAGCGTGCGCTGCCGCCGTTCCTGTGGCATTCGCGCAGGTCGGCAGATGCTGCCACGGAGATGATTCCGACGTCCCCGGATTCGAATCGCTCCCGCTTGCATAGTCGATGAAATAAAATGACTTCACCCCCGTCGGGATATTTGCCGGACAAGCGCCCCCTGCAAACGCGGAACATGATCCCCCGGTCGCGGCTGAGGCGCTTCCGCTAATCATAATCACTAGACTGATCCCGAAAGTGAGCAGGGCGAAGCGAAAAAAAACCTTCATTGGGGGTCCCCGGTAAGCGCTGTGGTTTGCTGATTGCTACTCTGCTTCCAGCGTATACCGGGCTCTGCATCCCGAAAAGAACACAGAAGGACAGCAACCTGTAACGCCCCAACGTTATACCGCTACCCCGCACCGGGCCTGTACTTTCGGACTCCCATTTTGAACTCCAACTTCCGTCAACGCCTCCTGCACCGTCAGAACCAGGGCGCCGCCGCTCCGCACCGCGCAATCGACCGCCGCTGCAAACAGCGCGGGCGTACATCCGTATGCCGAGGGATTCTCGCGCACGTCGTGGGTATAGAAAATCAGCCAGCTTTTTCGTGCGGTATTTTCCCGGATCAATTCTTCCACGCCTGCCATTCCCTCAAGGCCGCCGTACAGGCTATTCGCCCGCAACAGGTTCAGGTCGATCTCGGGTCCGTTCAAGCCTCCGAAAATGCCTCGCGCGCTGGTCAGGCCGGGACTCAGTCTGCGTTTGGCCTCAAAGGTGACATCGCCAAAGGGATAGGCGAAATTCCCCGAGTCCGCACCCGCCGCTTCCGCAATCATTTTTCGGCCTTTTTCCACATCGTCGCGGAAGGCGGCATACGAAACCGCGCGGGAAGAAATATGATTAAAGGTGTGGCTAGCCAGTTCGTGGCCCTTTTCGAGCAGCGCATCCACATCCTCGGAGCGAAACTGTTCGCCGAGTTCATTCGCGGTATTCTTCAACCCCCAAGCTGTGTAATAAGTCCCGCGAACTCCGTACTTTTCCAAAATGGCTCCGCCTGAGGAATAAGCCGTACGCGGAAAATCGTCAAAGCTGAACGACACGAGGGGAGCGCGATTCTGCGCGACTATGATGCGCTTGTAAAGCGACTGCAACCCCTCGCGCCGCACCGCACCTAGCCTGGAGCGGAGGCTCACGCCGGCGTCTCCACCAGCGCATCCTGCAATACGACGTCAATCACGCCATCGTCCGGAACTTCTTTCTCTTTGGCAAAGCGGAGAGATAAAATTCCGTCGCGGTTACCAGTTTCTTCCATGCCCATGTCGGTGAAGACCTGCCCGGACGGCGCATTGCGCGGGGTCTTGCGGTAGTTCGCGTAAAAGTCTCTGCCGGTTTCGGCGATGTAGCGGCGCATTACGCTGGCCAGAAATGCATGTTCGACGCGTTTCGATTGTACCCGGCAACTGAACATCAGATCGGTCATGCGCGGCTCCCGGCGATCCACAATGGAAAAGCCGATGACGCCGTAGCTGCCAAAGCGGTCCTCGCAACTCAGCACAAACGTATCCATGTCCGGGTTGGAAAGCAGTTTTCGCAACACCTCGCGGTCGTACCGGTTTCCGGAAAAATTCATCTGGTTGGTGCGCTGCGTCAGCTCGTGCACGCGTTCCAGATTCTCTTCGGTCATGGGGCGGACGGTCAGCCGGATCTGGCAGTGCCGGAGAAATGCCATGTAGTCGTGGCTGAAGCTCTCGGCGACCGTCTGCCGGCTGGCTTCCACTTGGTAGAGTTTGCGCCGCTCCCGGCTTTCAGCTGTGACCGGAACCTTGCACTCATCCCTCTCCGGCAGCGTGAGATATTGCTGCGCATTGAGAGTGCGCACCTCCGGGCAAACCGCCGCCACTTCCTGCAATTCAAATTCGGAGTCGTCGATAAACAGAAGACTGTCCAGACCAATGTTCAGCTGCTGGGCAATGGCCTGGATGCCTTCGCTCTTCGGCTTCCAGGAGATTTGCGGACACAGGAAATACTCCTCCAGCTGGAACTTCTTTATCACCGCCAGTGTCTCTTCCGCATTGTTCTTGCTCGCAATCGAATGGAGAATCCCGCGCTGGTCGAGCTCCTGAATCAGGGCGGCAATGCCGGGCTTCAGGCGCAGCCGCTCCGCGCCGTCTTCCACCAGCACGCCCTCCCACAACGTGTTATCAAGATCCCACACCACGCATTTGATTTTCTTCGTTTTGCCCGGCTGGTCGGCATCTTTGCTCTTGTTGCTCTTGTCTTTGTTGTTGCTTTTGCTTTCCCCCAGCTCCGTCACAAAATCCATCAAGCCGAAGAACAGCGTGGTCTCGCGTTCTTCATCATTCGGGATGAGCTCGATACCAAACGGCCGCTGCACATCGATCCACGCGGCAATGTTTTCCATCGGAACCCGCACCCGGTGAAATCCCGGAGCCAGATCGAGCAGTTGCTGGAACGGCATCTTCGCGTGCTCATCGACGGCGCGCATGGTCAGCGACAGTTGCACGTTGTGCGCTTCCGGGTTGTAGCACTCCAACAGAAAACTCGTGGGCAGCTCCTGCCCATCCGGCGCCGGGCGCACCATTTTTTTCTTGAAGCCGTAGCGCTTGGTCGTGACTTCGATCTTGATCAAAGACGGCAAGGGAAGCCGTTGCAGCGCGCTGCCGATGCGGTGGTCTCTTTTTTCGAGCCGCTCCGCCTGCTCCGCCGTGCGCAAGCGCACATTGCCCGGGGTCCACAGTTTTCCCCAGCGCTTGAAGCGGATCTTCAGCAGGTAGGAATTCGCGGCCGTGGGAGCGTCGATCCTCACCATCCCATCGGCAAATCGGCGGCATCGCCCGTCCTGCCTTGGACTATAAAGGTCGCAGCTGGTATAGCAGGTCGGCCACACACACTCGGTACAGTGCTCGCCCCAGGGCAGAACAGTTCGCGAACGGATCTGCCCTTTCAGGGATGCGAACGAGCGCATCGCCTCATCCGGAATCTGCTCGGAACTTTCGAGGGCGTAATTGGCTTCGGTCTCGTACATATTGGTTGGACGTCTTTTTTGTAGGAGGTCTTTAGATTATGGGCAGGCCGTCAGGGTGATACCGCGCTCACGCCACTTTTCCGCTGGTCTCCAGGCGCTTGAACTTCGCTGCTCCCACCCACTGCAGGCAGGCCAGACTGCGCTTGAAGCGTGCCGCCGTGTCCGGCCTCTGCGCCGGGGACCAGAGATACAGCAAACCCGCGCTCAGCAGCCGCACCGAATGATGAATTGCAAACACGGCCAGAAATCCCATCTGAGCCAGACCGTTGTGATGCTTGCGCCAATACTGCCAGGTGGCGCGGTACAGCTCCAGATAGAAGCGCACCGGCGCATGCGAGGAACTTGCCCCGCCATAGTGAATCGCGCCCGTCTCTGCAAAGAAAACCACCTGCTCCCCCGCCTCGTGGAAGCGATAGGACCAATCGACGTCTTCTCCGTACATGAAGAACTGCGGATCGAGCATACCGACTTTTTCGATGGCGCTGGCGCGCACCACCAGAAACCAGCCGTTTAGCACCTCCACCGGCGCCGTCGTCTGATGATCGAAATCGGACATCATCATTCCGCCGAAAAACCGGGATCCTTTGAACAGCGAATCCAGCCCGAAGGCCCGGCAAAAATTATTCCAGACGGTCGGGAAGCGCATGGTCGAGCGCCGTACTTCTCCGCTGGCCGCCAGCATCTTCGGTCCCAGCATGCCCACCTCAGGATGCTCTGCGAGATAACCCACCATGGGCGAGATGCAGTCATCCAGAAACTTCACATCGGAATTCACCAGGCAAATATAATCCGCTGAACATTGTGCGATGCCGATGTTGTTGGCCTTGGCAAAGCCGAAATTTTCCGGGTTGCGAATGAGCCGGAATTCGGGAAACATTTCCTCCACCAGCTCCGCGCTTCCGTCGGTGGAGGCGTTGTCGACAACAATCACCTCCGAGTACACCTTCCCGCACTGCTCGCGCAACGAGCCAAGGCACTCCATGACGTACTTTTTCGCGTTCCACACCACAATCACCACTGCCACGCGCGCCGTGCGCGCCTGCGGCCACTGCAGAGGAAGGTGATTCATTTTCGATTCGGTGATCATCTTTAATTCTGACCCTGACTCGGATTCTGGCTCTGATTTGACTCTGACATTTCGACCCTGACACCCCTATCTCGGTGGCTCGAACTCAATGACTGGAGATGATTAATAATTTCTTACCCAACGTGCCGGTACAAAGCCCGCCCAGCTACGGAAAGAACGGTGGGCGGCATGTAGGCAAGCAAGTGCTTTGCCAGTTTCGATTTCCAGCTCGCGTCCGCCGGCTCGAAGAGGTGGGTGACATGCTCCGAAAGGCCGTACCTGGAATAGATCAGTTCAGACTGCTCGGAGCCCCACCGCTTTTTGAAGGTGATGAGCCCGTGCTGGTGCGCGTCGGTCCGGCCGAAGTCGAAGAAACGCAATCCCGACGCCTTCGCCTCCTGAATCGCGCTCCAAAGCAGCAAATGCATGCTGCCCAGATGGTTGAAGCATGAGTCGCTGCCGCCGTATTTGTACACCATGGTGTCCCGATGGCGGATCGTGATCGTTGCCGCCACAGGCCGCTTGCCGTGGAAGGCAACGCGAATCTTGAGGGCGTCCCCGAAACCCTCCATCAGGTTAATAAACCATTTCCGCGGCTGGGGCGGGCGATGGTGCCGTTGCCGGGTCCGGGTGTGAATACGGTAAAAATAGTCCAGCAGCTCTTCCGTGGATCCTTCGCGATATTGCAGGTTCTCGCGTTGCGCCCGCAGAATTTTCCGCTGTGTCGAATTCTTGTGGCAGTTGCGAAACAACGTGTCGAGGTCCGGCCTCAGATTAAGTTGATGAAACGTATAGGGAACGGTGGCATGCGCCAGCGACGTCACCATGCCATGCGGCTGCAAAGGGCGCATTTCAAGATAGCGCCATGGCCCGCTCAGGCATTCTTTTTCCAGAACGAACGAGATCGCTTGCAGATCTGCTGGCGTGTCGACCAGAGGCTCACAGTGATCCGAAAATGGCAGCGATACCAGCCGCGGCCCCGTCAGCCAGCTCTTGACCTGGCAAAACACCATGCCATTCTCCAGCGCCTGGCCTGCCGGAGACGTCGTATAGGCCACCGGCTGGTAGCTGTAGGTGCGGGTAAGCGCCTGCAGCCACGCCGAAGAATGAAATATCGAGGCGCGGGGATGCCCCTCCACCAATTTCTCCCAGCGCACGTCGTTCAACGGGTCGATGCAATGAGCCACTTTGGGCTGAATGGATGGTTCCGGTTTCCGATGGCTGGGACATTTAACAACAGAGGTCGCGGTCAGGGCCCTACTCCTCAAAACTATAAGTTAGGAACAAAAAACGTATTCAAGTGACGATCAGAGCGAACTCTGATCGCGGCATAAAAATTAAAAGGCGTCGTCGCTGAACAAGGCTCCCGGGGTTTGCGCCAGGATTTGCAGGTCCAGCCACACCGACCAGGTGCGTACATATTGCAGGTCCAGTCGCACCATGTCGTCAAAGCGTACCCGGCTGCGTCCCCGTACCTGCCACAGGCCGGTAATTCCGGGCTTCACTTCAAGCACCCGGCGGCGATGCCAGAGGTCATATTCATGGCATTCGTAGGCGATCGGCGGCCGCGGCCCCACCAGAGACATATCCCCTCGCAGCACATTGATAAATTGCGGGAGTTCGTCCATGCTGGTCCGGCGCAGAATTGCTCCGATCTTGGTAATGCGAGGGTCGTTGGTCATCTTGTAGACCTTGCCTCCGCCCTCCGCCCGGCCATCGTGATCGCCTTTGATCACGCGCTTCATAAACTCCTGGTGTATCTTGCGGTCGTTGTTCGCATACATGGACCGGAACTTCAGAAATGTGAATGATTTTCCGAATTGCCCCAGGCGCTCCTGCCGAAAAAGTACCGGCCCCGCGGAACTGAGTTTGACGAGCACCGCGACCACCAGAAACACGGGAGACAACAGGATCAAAGCCGCCGCGCTGCCCATGATGTCGATGCCTCGCTTCACCATGAGGTCGAATCTCTGCGCCCGATTGCGGTGTACCAGGTCGGGATAGAGCGTGGGATTGCCGTGCGTACCGTCGTGATCCCAGGTCTCCGGAAAAACGTGCATGGAGATGCTGATCTGGCTGAATTTATCGAGGCTCAAATTGTTGCGCAAAGTCTCGCTCACCCGGCTCATCATCGTGCCTACAATCGACTCCCGCTCCTCGGCGCTGATGTCGGTGAACAGCACTCCGATGATGGCATGGTTCGTGTACCAGCCGGTCACGTCGGTCTCCCGCGAAGCCAGCGACAACGCCGATAGGATTTCTCCCATCACTTTCCCGGTTTTATCGGAGGGAAGGCAGGTTCCCGCGTTTAGCAGCATCAGCACGAACGGTTTGCCGGAGCGCTCGGTGCGCTTTCGCTCCAGCGCAATCATGCGATGAAAGAGCTCCTCGCCCAGGACGCTGAAAGTCTGTCCCGGCGTGGGCCGGCCCTGAGGAGAACGCAACGACATCTTCGATCGGCTTAACTTCACAACTTGTCTCCCTACCGCGGTTCCACCCTTGCCCGCGGCAGCAACGAACGAGCTATCAGTTAGTTTTGACATTTTTAATATGTGCAGCAGGGGGAGAAGTTTTGGGTTTATGGGAAGGGCGCGAGTTCTTCTCGTGCCACTTAAATTTTCGGCGCTTTCGATCTGTCTACGGTTCGGGCTGGCGGACAGCTTCTACCGCCACGCACGGTGGATAATAATTCTCCGTCTGGTCGATGGCATTTCCCGCCATAGCCTCGGCGGCTTCTGTGCGCCGCGGGCCTCCCAGCCGAAACTCCTGATGAATGCCAGCGAGCGCTGCTTTCACGTCATTCTTCGCGACCACGAACGAAATCGTGCAATTCGTGGCGCCTTGCGCGATCGCGACGATGTCCACATTCTCCCGGTCCAGCGCTCCGAAGGTGCGCCCGACCACTCCCGGGACCGATCGCATGTTCTGTCCGACCACCGTCACCATGGCAACACTCAGGTCGAGCGCAATATGCTTCGCCGGTTCGTGCGCTGGTTCGTGCGTGGGTTTATGGATAAGGTCGTGGGCAAATTCGTGTCGCAGCGCCTCCACCATGCTCTTGCCGAACGCAGAGGAGATCACCAGGCACAGATCGTTCTGCGAAGAGGCCTGCGAGATCAGCAGCACATCGGCGCGCACCGCGGCGGCCGTGCGAAAGGTGCGGCCGAGAACATCCTGCACACCGGCCAAGCCGCTAACGGTGATCATGGCCACGTCGCTGATAGCAGTCAGTGCTTTTACTCCGGCGGTGCTGGGCGGTCCATCCGGCGTAATCTTTGTGCCCGGCAGCTCGCTCGCGAAAGTGTTGCGAATCCACAGTGGAATACCACATTGCATGACCGCGCGCAGCGTTTTCGGATGCAACACCTTGGCTCCGAAGTAGGCCAGCTCGGCCGCTTCGCGATAGGAAATTTCCGGGATCGTTTGTCCCCCGTTCACCAGCCGCGGATCGGCTGTCTGCAGCCCGTCGACATCGGTCCAGATAATGACTTCATCCGCATTCAATGCCGCGCCCAGGATGGTCGCCGAATAATCCGATCCGCCGCGTCCTAGAGTCGTCAGTACGCCGTCCGCGGTGGCTCCGATGAAACCGGTTACCACCGGCACAATCCCTTGCTCCAGAAGCGGGCGCAGACTGCTCTGGCAGCGCTCCCGCGTCCGATCCATCAACGGATCGGCGCCGCCGTGGCAGGAATCCGTGACTACCAATTCCGTAGCTTCGATCGCCTGAGTCGTAACCCCGCGCTCCGCCAACGCTGCGGCGACAAGCGGTGCGGAAAGGCGCTCGCCCAGGCTCGAAATGGCATCGCGGGTGCGCGGCGTCAACTCGCCCAAAAGCATCGTGCCCTGGCACAGCCGGTCGCCTTCCTGCGCGAGTTCCTCTACTTTGCGGCGAATGCAACTCCGCTGTGCAGCCGAATGAATCAAGGCGTCGGCCGCAGCGTGGTGCAGCCTGCGCAATTCCGAGAAGGTCGCTGCGACCGGCTGGTAGTCGCCCAGCTCGGCGTAATTCGAGGCCGCCACCAGCTTATTAGTCACGCCGCTCATAGCCGAGACCACTACTACTATGTGACTTTCCTGTGCCGCGCTGCGGACGATTTCCACGACCTTTTCAATCGCGGAGGCGTCGCCCACCGACGTCCCGCCAAACTTCATCACTCGAATCGGCTTCCTCGGATTGCGGCGTACTTCTGCATTCGCCGGTGCAGGCGCAGACTGATGCTGCACGAAGTGACGGCTTTGAAGGCCGGTGCGCGCGAGGCGATGATTCGTAGGAGTTGTCATATGCGTGGAGCCCTTACCGGCGACAGACTCTGCGCCGGATCTTTCGCGGCGGAGGGGATCGCCGGCTTCCAGCGCCTTCCGACGCAGGCTTGAATCAGCTCCCGGTCTTCCCAGGGAACGTCGTGATAGCCCGAGAGCAAAAACGGGCTCTCCGGATCACGCATCCACTCTTGCGGGAACAGGGTAATGATGTCGTTCTCCGTCACCTTCGGAGCCGCATGCAGCGGATTCCCCGACAGAGCGCTGTACAAAGCCGCGGGCAAGTCGTGTCCCGGCCCCAGCGCCAGGTGTCCAACCTGGGTGGCGCGAGGATTGATTTCGATCAGGTGCGCGTATCCCGTGTCGGCTTCCAGCATGAAATCAAAGCCGTGCAGGCCGGAAAGATTCAACTGGCTCACCATGGTTTCGGCGGCGTTCGACATTTCCGCGTTCTCGATCAGTCGCACCACGCTCGAGGGTCCAGCCGCATCCCGCTTGTGGATCACTTCGAAATGCAGGCTGGCCAGAACCTTTCCGTGCCATGCCGCGACCGCGCTGGTGGCTTCGCGCCCCGCCACATATTCCTGGGCATTCACCACAAACTGCTGCCGCCGCAGCGAAGGCCAAATCAAGCTTCTGTCCTGATCCACCAGGGCCCGTTTCAGGGCACGGGCTAAAAGCGGCGGCGCTTGCAACGCATGAAACGCGCATTCCGCTTCTTCAAGGTTATGGACGACCCGAACCCCGTCGCCACCCGACGTGCCATTGGCCTTCAGCACCATCGGGAAACCGGCTTGGAGCGCCCATTTCTTGAGATCCTCAAGGCTCGCGACGGCTTCGGTACGGGGAGCGCGAACGCCCGCCTTCCGGGCCAGGTTGATAAAGGCAGTACGCGCGTAGACCACGGGGAAACTCTCGGGCGCTCCCAGCGAACGCTCAATCAGCATTGCCAACGCTCGCGCGTGTTGCCCCACTCCCTGCCTAGCCTGTTCGTACAGGCGGTGCAGGTGACAGGTGGCCAGATCATCGCCGGGAAGAATGAAGTCGGGTTGCGTGGCCTCGACTGCATCCGTGAACGACTTCAACGGCATAAGACCACGGTAGGGATGAGTTTGGCGCACTGCGGCCATCCTGCCGAGCGGGTGTCTAGGAGGACAGACAGCATCCACCGTGCACCCCGCCTGGGCGAGAGCCATCGCCAGCCGCGCCGTGGGAAACCAGCGCGACGTGGTGGCGATCAGGACGGTTGCCTTCACCCTCGTACCAGCCTCTCCGCCTCGTTACGCGCCGCCAGTTCGGGATAAAGAGCTGGCGTGCCCGGCATCGGCGAAGTGCGCTCGTCGTGTTCTTCGGGAAAGACGTGGAAGGAAATACTTGCCTGGTTGAATTGCCGCGCACTCAGGCGGCTGCGCAGGCCGTCGCTCACGCGGTTCATCACCGTGGTCACAATCGAATTTCTTTCCTCGAAGGTGATTTCGGTGAACATCACGCCCACCACGCAATCGTCCTTGTACCAGCCCGTGACATCGGTCTCCCGGGTCGTCGCCGCCAGCGCCGTCAGTATTTTTTTCAGGGCCTCGCCGTTTTTCTCGAAAGGAAACTGGTTTTCCATTTCGATCAGCATGAGTACGGAAGGTTGGTTTGAGCGTTCCGCCCGCTTTCTTTCATGCCAGATCACCCGCAGGAAGTCTTCCTCCCGCAAAGTTGTGTAGCTTGCCGCCGACGCCGGTTTGGCCGCGCGTGGACTCAGAGGTGCCGCAGTGGTGCGTCGAATGTTCATGTGTCCCTCCGCCTGCTTTGCTTTTTCGAAAAACGTGGCCAGCGAAAAAGCAAACGGCTTTGTGTACTTGCGTGGGGGAGATGTGAAGAAACTGAAGGCGTCAGCCGCCTTGTCTGCGATCGCTTACTTCTTCGAAAGGGGGAACTCGGGGGACGATGCTGCCGGGCCGTATCGTTGATAGTAGTCGCTGTGCGCGGTATCGGTGGAACCGTTCACCAATGCGCCCAGAAGTTTTCCGCGTTCTATCGCTTCCAGGCCGCGCTTCAGCTGCTGCTTTTCAGTGATGCTTTTTCGCGTAACCAGCAGGACTCCGTCTGCGAGACGAGCCCACATGCTGGTGTCGGCCAAAGGCAGCACCGGGGGAGAGTCGATAATGATCCAATCAAACCACGCTGTCAATTGCTCCATCGTGGGGGATAGCTTGCCGGACTGCATCAGCTCCAGCGGGTTTTCCGGCGCGCTTCCTGCCGGCAGGATCCATAATCCCAGAGTCTCCAGCAGGTAAATGTTCATGGTTTCGGTGTCACCCCGCAGCCATTCGCTCAAGCCCGGAATTCTGCCCAGGCCGAATTTTTGGGCCAGGGTCGGCCGGCGCAGATCGCCCTCGATCAGCAGCGTTTTATGCTGTTTTCTTCGGGCCAGGGTGCAGGCCAGGTTGGCCGCGACCGTGCTCTTGCCCTCCTGAGGAATGGTGCTGGTGATCAAAACCTTTTTCAGCGGACGGCTTTGCCGCATCTGCCGCAGCTTCACCGCCAGGAAACGGAACTTTTCGGCCCCCAGGCTCTCTTCCTCTCCCACCGCCACCAAACGGCTGTTGGGTGGGATCGAAACCGGCAGAGAGGGGAACTGCTGCAAAACATCGGAGGGGTTCGGGACAGCCGCGGCGGCCGGCGCACTCGTACTACGCCGCTTGCGCTCTGCAATCTCTAGCAATTCGGTTGCGAGCGAAAACGAGGATGCTTCCACTAGAGGCGATTTCTCCTTCGAGTGCTCCGCTTCCGACCTTTGTAACGCGTCAAATATATGGCTCATTGTTTGGACACTATGTTTGGGTAACTATATTCGGGTTATTACGTTTGTGTGATTACTTTCTTACTGCCGTTGATTCTCTCTAGCCTGCTTCACTACTGTTTAATCACTGTGGGCAAACGCACCCCCAGTTCCTCGTCCCGCTCCCGCGCCTGCTCTGTGTGCAGGTGTGCGTACAGCTCGAGCAACGTCTTCGCTGCTTTCCGGAAATCAAGTTCGTCCGGCGCTTTCTTCCTTTGCACCGCCGGCGTCTGCATCCCGAGCCGGAAATCTTTGGCGATGGTTTCAATGATCTCCGGAGCCACACTGGCTGCCTGCCGTGCGTAGGCCGCAATCAATGCGTTCTCGCAGATGGTATTGATCAGCCGCGGAATTCCTTGCGAGTAGCGGTGAACCGCCGCCACCGTCTCCGGCGGAAATATCTGGGCGGCATGCGGACTTCCTGCCAGCTGCAGTCGGCGCTCGATATAGCCCTTGGTTTCCGTCAGATCGAGCGAAGCCAGGTGCGATCGCAAAGCGATGCGCTGCTTCAACTGCCGCAACTCCACCGAGTCCAGCTTCGCATCCAGTTCGGGTTGTCCCACCAGAAGAATCTGCAGCAGCTTCTCATCCGCGGTTTCGAGATTGGTCAGCAGCCTGATCTCTTCCAGAATGTCGGTCGATAAATGATGCGCTTCATCGACCACCAGCACCGTGGTCAACTTTTTCTCGCCGCGCGCGACCACATAACTTGCCAGCTGCAACAGCAGTTCACTCTTGTTCTTGCCCGCCGCCGGAAGTCCGAGATCGCCGGTAATGTATTGCAGAAACTCCAGCGGCGACAGCCGCCCGTTGAAGACGTAGGCGTACTTCACATCGTCGCTCTGCTTGAGCAATTGCAGCAGGCAGCGCAGCAGCAAAGTCTTTCCCGTCCCCACCTCTCCGGTTAGAACTACGAACCCTTTATGCCGCCGCACGCCGTAGTAAAGCGCGGCCAAAGCTTCGTTGTGCCTTTGCGTCGCAAACAGGAACGAAGGGTCGGGCGTGATCTCAAACGGATTGCGCTTCAGACTGTAAAAAGCTTTATACATTGGGTTATATCGCTAGCCGCGCAAGTAACTCAGGGCCGACCCCAGCAAGATCGTAGCCGATACGAAAGCGGCTGTCACCCATCCCAGCCACAACCGCCTGCTTTCCATCCGCAAGTCCGCCGGCTCCACTAATGCCGGAATTTCCGAGATCACCGGCACCGGCAGCAGTTTCTGCAGCTCCTTCTCGTCGTAAATGCGCTCATCGATGAATTCGAAGGCGCCGGCTACCACCACGCCCAGCGCCAAACCGATGCCCAGGCCAATGGCGCAGAACTTCATGCGATTGGGGAAGTCGGGCTTGAGGGGCAGGCTCGGAGCATCAATAACGTGGAAGCGCTCGCCCTGCTGCAGCAATTCCATGCTGGTGGCCATCGCGGACTCGTTCTTTTTCTTCAGCAGGTCGTCGTAATTCGCCTTGGACTGCTCGTAGCCGCGCGTCAGATCGGCGAGTTGCTGCTCCCGCACTGGCTCCTGATTCAGCCGCCCCTGGTAGTCCACCACTTTGGCCTTTAAATCTGTGACCGAACGCTCGCGGTTGGCAATCTCCACGCGGTTGGATTGTATTTGCCCCTGCAACTGCGCCATCGGGGACGAGGGATCGTGCGAATCGTTTGCTTCCGCCGATGCCGTACTGGGGTCGGCCTGCGCCGCCGAGGCCTTGGCCTTCAGGCTGGCAACCATCTGATCCCTCATCTTCTCCGTTTTGGCGATCTGTTCCTTCACCTTGCGCACGTCGGGATGGCGGTCGGTGTAATGCGAGCTGAGATCGGCCAGTTGCGCCCGCAGCTTGTCCAACTCTTCGTCGATTGCCGGCAATCCCCCTGTCGGGGCGCCGCTACTCCCGTTACTCCCGCCTTTTTGCGAGCCCTGCAGGGTGCGGTACTGATTCAGCAGCGTTTCCAGGTACACGCGCTGCTGCTTGGCGGTGTTCAGCGCATCTTCCTCGGTCTGCAACTGGGACTGCATGCCGGAGAGAATCTGCAGGTTGCTTCCCACCTGGGTCGGCAGCTCCCCGACGTGCTGCCCCTTGAACTCGCGAATCTTTTCTTCCTGGTCCGAGAGTGTCTTCCGCGCCGTTTCCAGTTGGCCTTCGAGAAATTTTGTCGTGTCTTCCGACTGCTGCTGCCGCACTTCCAGGTTCTCGTTGATGAACAGGTTCGTCAGCTCGCTGGTCACCTTCTGCGCCACCTGCGGATCGCGTGAGGTATAGGAGACGTTGAAGGCCGTGATCTGATTGCCGTTGTCGCGCACCAGGTCGATGCCGATATCTTTGCGCATCAACTGCACCTTCTGGTCGGGCGAAGGCTGGGAATGAAGATTCGCATAAAGCCCGAACTGGTCGATGATGTGCAAAAGCCGCGTGCGGCTGAGAATCTGCTGCGTGATGCTCTGCATGCGCTCCTGCAGGTCGTCGTTCACGTTGGGCGTGACGTAATCCTTCGGCATGGTGGGCTGCTCCACCAGAATCAGCGTGTTCGACAGGTAGCGCGGCGGCAGTATCCAGCTCACGCCCCACACCAGCGCCCAGCCGACAAACAGCGGGATCAGGAACTCCATGTGGCGGCGGCGCACGATCCCCATATAATGCGCGAGATCAAACCCGCCCTGACTTTGCTCTTCGAAATCTTCAGACATAATAAATTTTCTCAGCCCTATCTTCGTTCTTAATTCTGACGCCTAATCCCTAGACCCCTGACCCTATCTTCCCAACGGCCGCGCAAACTGATACGAAATCGAAACCCACTCCCGGTTGGTGTCGGGATTTGCGGAAAATACGCTATAGGTCTGGTGCAGGCGCGTATATCCCGCCTGCAGATTCAGATGCTCGCCCACCTGCCGCGCGAGCGATGCGCTGCCGGAAAGCGAATGTCCACCCAGATCGGAAAGCGCCAGCGTGCCGTTGTTCGCATAAGTGCCCGCCAGCGATGCGCTGACGTTGCGCGTGAGCTGCTGCCGCAGCGAGGCATTCGCGCTGTCCAGCTTAACTGCCCCGATCAGCCCACCGCCTCCGCTGATGCTGTGCAGGTAGCTGACTGCAATGCTGGTGTGTTGCGCCTGCCAGTTCAAGCTTGTTCCGCCTGCCGGCGACCAGGATTGCTCCGCCGGCACCGTCGCCGGAGTCCCGCCGGTGTATTGCACGCCCGCGTTGTAGTATTGCGGACCGCCAAACAACGAAAACGAAAATCGGCGCGCCGGATAATACGAGTAGAAAGCAAAAATCCCATCGGTCTGCGTCTCATTCGTCCCGCCAGCCGGGTAGGAGAGCAGTTGCTGATACTGATAGGTCACGCCTACGTAATGTTCCTGCGCCACGCGATAGCTGTAAAAGGCCGATCCCGCGCGCGTTGCCGCATCAAAAAGCCCCGGCACTTCGTCCGGATTCGGATAGTGCAGGTTGGTAAAGGTCCCGCTCGCTCCCACCATACCGTTGGCGCTAAATTGATACGTAATGCCCGCATTGCCGGTGTTGCTGAGCCGGTCCGCCAGCGGCGCAATCACGTAATTGTTCGCGCCCTCGGCCGAACCCGAAACCGCTCCCGCTAAACCTTCATCCGGCTGGTTGAATACATCGGACGATTTCTGAAACGAATCGCGGACGCTGACCGTCACGTGCGGGCTCAACCGGTACTGCAAATCCAGCGCCAGATTCTCATCCGCCTCGTTGCGCGACGTGATGCGCTGGTAGAAGGTGAATCCCGGAGCGTAACTTAACACCGTGTGCAGGCGCGACGTGGTCTCATCGAGTGTGATCGTTGGCCATACCGAATAACTTACATCGCTCACCGGCGTGACGCTGTCCCCTCCCAGCGCATTGTCGGAGTAGGCGGTATTAAAGGTAACGCCGCCGCGCAAGTAATTGGACCGATCTTCCGAGGCAAACGCCGTCGGATAACTTTGTCCGCTCACCGGAGGTGGCGCCAGCATGCGGCCATCGCTACTGTTCGGGTCGGTACTTGCAGAGACCGAAATGACTGGATTCGACACCGCCGGCGCCGGAGCGCTTGCCTGCTCTTGCGCAAAAACCGGAATGCTGGTCAGCAAGACCAATCCCCACCGCACTGAATTCAGGATTGTCATTAATAAAGCGTGAACAGATAGTGCTTACGGAACATAGTGCTTACGGAACGATGATCGTATCGCCGGGCTGCAGTTTAATGTTCTGCGCCATGTTCTTGCCCTGGCTGACGTCCTTGTAATTAAACGGGATACGCGACTCCCCGCTTGCCCCCTGCCGCAACACATACACGGATTTTTTCTTGGCGAAGTCGCGGAAGCCGCCGGCCAGCGCAATCGCATCCAGCACGGTCGGCGAATTCGCAATCACGTACGACCCCGGCTTCACCACCTGGCCGAGAATGTTGAACTTCTGGCTGTTAACCGTCTGCACCATCACCGTAACTTCCGGCTCCGAGATGTAGTTCTTCAGCCGGCTGGCAATGTCTTTTTCGAGCGCTGCGGGGGTGAGTCCGGCGGCCTGCACCTCCCCGACCAGCGGGAGCGAAATCTTTCCATCCGAGCGCACCGGAATCGAGCGCGAGATGTCCGGCTCCTTCCACACATTGATGGCCAGCACGTCGTCGTTGCCAATCACAAAAGTGTTGTCGTGCGGCTTGGCCGCAGTTGCGGCGTCCGCACCTTGCCCGGCAGCGGTTTGCGCGCACGCGGAAGAAATGAAGAGTGAGCCGGCAAAAAGAGGGCAGACCAGCAGTACGGCCACTCGTCCGCTCCACCCGGTGCCTGCGTTTCTGGTCATAACTTGCTCCTTGCCGAATAGCCGCTGGCGTCTCAACTTGCCTTCCCGTTGCCCTTGATCTCGTCCCCAAACACCGAAAACTCTTCCAGCGGTAGCGGAGAAAGATAAGGCTCGGGAGCGCGCATATTGTACTGCTCGATCTTGTACAACAAGGTGCGATAACTCACCCGCAACAAGCGCGCAGCCGCTTTCCGGTTCCAGCCGGTCCGGCGCAGCGCCGCTCCGATCGCATTCTGCTCGGCTTCCGACTTGATGCCCTGAATCAGCGACTTTAGCGACTCCGGTTTGCCCGGCTTCGGTCCGGCTTCGTTCTCTTGCCACGGGGCCACGGTCGCCCGGCTGGAACGTGCGAGGGTCGGGCTGTCGCCCATGTCCGCCGCGTCGAATCCCATCTCCCCGAAAACCAATTCCTGCTCGCCCGCCACCAGATGGCGCTTGACGAATGTTTCCAGCTCCTTCAAGTTTCCCGGCCAGGAATGATTCTGGCAGGCCTCGAGCGTCGCCGCCGAGAACACCCGCGGAGGCAGGTTGTAGTGCCGCGCCAGCTTGTGCATCAGATAGCGCAGCAGAATTGCAACCTCGTCTTTCCGCTGCCGCAGTGACGGCACATACATGGTGAAGGCGCTCAGGCGGTAATACAAGTCCTCACGCAGCTTCTTCTCCGCCAGAACGCGTTCGAGGTTGGCGCTGCTCGCCGCCAGGATCCGCACATCGGCTGGCGTCGCATCTCCGCCGGATCTCTGAAACTCGCGGCTGTGCTGGCCAGGATTCAACAGAGCATGATTCAACACAGCCTGATTGTGCAAAGCCCGATTTTGCAAACCCTGATTCTGCAAACCCTGATTCTGAAAACTCGGGTCTTGCATCACCTGCAGCAGCCGCGATTGCAGCGCCGCCGGCATGGCCGCAATTTCGTCCAGGTAAATCGTGCCTTTTTCGCCCGGGGCAAACCTTCCCAGACCGCTTCGCCGCGACCCATTACTTTCTCCAAACAGTTCGGCTTCGAGCAACGCCTCCGGCATCTCCGCGCAATTTACCTTGATCAACCGGAAACCGGAGCGCACCGAAAGCTTGTGAATCAGGCTTGCAACCGTGTATTTTCCCGTCCCGCGTTCTCCCAGGATCAGCACCGGAACGTCGGTCTGCGCCAGCAGCGCCGCCTGGGCGCGCAGCTTCTGCATGATCGGGCTGGCGCTGACAAAGAACGCGTCCTCGCCCAACTGCTCCACATTTTCGCTTACGATTTCCGTTTTGCCGTTTCCGTTGTGTCCATTTCCCGCAGAGCTCAAAGAAGAACGAAAATGCAGATGCCTCCGGATCATGGATTCCAGCTGCTGTTCGTCGAAGGGCCGCGCCAGAATCTCACCCGCTCCCAGCCGGGTGGCTTCTTTTTCTTTGCTGACATCGCCGCTGTGACAAAGCACGATGACCGGAAGATCGGGACGCAGTCGGCGCAGCCAGCGCAACAGGTGAAGCCCATCGGCTTCGCCGCGAGGCAGGTCCAGCAGCAGCAGATGCGGCGCGGCGCCGGATTGCACCCGCTCCATGGCGTCCCAACAGCTGGCCCCGGTTTCGAGGTGCCAGGAATTGGATTCCTCCATGGACCACAGCTGACGATGCACCGCCGGGTCCCGGCTCACAATCAGCAAACGGATTGTTTCGTGCGTGTTTTCGTTCAAGGTAAGTGGATCCTTCCTCAGGGGAAAAGACCTAAATTCGGAACGGCTGCAAAGCTGATTGCGGAAGAACTCTAACGTCGCATTGATCTGCTAGGCACTTGATTTTGGGTGGCGCAGCGCTTCAGCGCTGCGATAAGCCAATTTTTTTATAAGCGGCTTTAGCCGTCGAGGTTGACGACTCACACCGCTTCGACCTGATACCCTTCCACCCGCACCGCCAGCGACCGCTGAATCGCATCCACGGAAATCACCAGGGTGCGGTCGCCATTGCGCGAAACTAATATGCCTTCCACGCCATTCAACGCGCCGCTGCGGATGCGCACTCGCTGTCCAATGCTAAGAAAAGGATGCGCCGACCAGGGCACTTGCCCTCCCACCAGGCTGCGGACCGCGTCGATCTGTTCCTGCGGGATCGGGGAGCCCTCGCCGCCCGCGCCTATCAGTCCGAACACCCCATCCACCCGCAGAACTCGCAGCCGTTCCGTTCGGTTGGGCGCGAACCTCGCGAATACGTAGCAATGGAAAAGCGGCACCTCCACCGATTTCTTGCGGTCGCTCCAGCGATGCACCTCCGTGACCACCGGCAGAAACGTCGTCACGCCTCTCTCTTGCAGCCGCTGTACCACGATTTTTTCATGGCGGGAGCGCGTTTGCAGCGCATACCAGTTTCCGGCGTTGGCTTCAACCGGCGAAGCCGGCTGCGGAGACTCCCACGATAATGTGCTTACGGCCATAGCTTCGCCCTCTAAGTCACATCTCTCAGTGACCCCAAAATCAGTTACCGCGCTGTTGTAGTCGAGACCTCAGTGATGAGATCCAAGGGGGATACCTCGTTGGGCAGGAAACTGGGGGATTGCTGTATTCCTGCTTGCTTCAGTTTTTTTCGAACAGACCGCTTACTTAATGGTGATTCAAAAAAGAGTTCCGTTTCCGGGTCAACCTGTTCAGCCCCACGGGCATATCCTGCAGGTCATTTGCCAAAAAATTTTTGCGTCCGTTAAATCCATACTATTGGAATAGGAATGATAGTAAATCCCTAGGCCCAGTCAACAGGCTCTTTACTTCAAACCTTGCTGTGGCCGGAGCTGCACGGACTTACCATGAAACCTTCGGGGCGGGGGGAGAAGTGAGACCAGCCCGATCTGCCAGTCTGCCCTGATGATGTTGAGCTTACATGGGATTGCAGTTCCTTGCAAGCGCTACAAAGTACCCAAAGGTGATTACCCATAAAGTGACCAACAAAGTGACATCCGACTGCAAATAGTAGCAATCTTTTGTCATGACATACGAGGTCTGCCTGGCTCAGACGAAAATACCGGCAGTTGAAGGCTAACTAGTTTAAATAGTTATACATAACTGAATAAATCCCTAATCCCGATGCGCTGGAATTCCATGTACGGCAAAATCGCCAGTTCTCACCTAAACGCAAGGTCGCGTTCGTCTACCTGTGTGCAACAATTTGCACTTAATGTCCATCACTTGCGACATTACTTGCAAGCGGGCATCACCGATTGTCCAATGGAGAAGCAGGAGGGGTCGACCGTGGTTTGTAAGCCGCGGTTCAGGGTCTGGAACGAGAAACGAAAAACGGCATGCCAAGACTCGGCATGCCGTTTGATTTGTTAAAATATTGCATTGACCCGGGCCGCAAACCCCAGGCGAAGCTCATTTGATTTCGTGCGTAGCCGCTTTACGCCGGGATCGCAGAGCGATCGCTCCCAGGCAGCCCACGCCGGCCAGCAGCACGTACATAAGAGTCGTACCACCCTCAGGTACTGTTGTGCAGCCGCCACCGCCATTGCCGCCGCCACCCCAGCCGCCCCACCCCCAACCGCCATTGTTCTGCTGCTGAGTGTTGCTGCATCCGTTTCCTCCGCGATTTCCCTGCCCAGGGCCACCGGGTCCCAGAGCGAAAGCGCTGGTCGCAAAACACAAAAGGCCGGCAAAAACCACTACCGAGAACTTGCCAATTAATTTCTTCATTGGTTTACATCTCCTCATTCGAATGAAAGATGAAACAGGATGGGGGAGGGCTGTGGGCGCAAAACTACGTTCTTACTTTAACGCGAAGCCCGGAACTGTCAAGACTGATAATTTTTGCAATACCGGTTGCAATGAACTGCAACCAAGTTATGTCGCAGAGATTGGATTTGGTTGATTAAGGCGCGGGAATCACAGCCTGCACAATATTGGAATATGCGCTCTCGCCACTCGGATCCACGGACGCAGTCGCGTAGCAATACGTCGTGCCGTCAGCCACAACGCTATCGGTATACGCGGTTGTAGAACTCGGCGTCGAACCAATATTCGCATATGAGCCGCAGGCATTGGCCGCGTATACAGCCCGATAGACGTTGTAACTCGTGACTCCCGAAGTATTGCTGGCCTTCCACGCCAGGCTCACACTATGCACCGGGGCCGCTGCACCTGAACCACTCAGCGTCGCAGCACTCGGCGAGTTGGTGGCATTGCTGCCAAACGAAGCCGTAGCCGATGCCGCTCCGGTCGCACCAGGTCTAAACGTCACCGTAAAAGTAACGGGCTGGCTTGTCGTAACCGTGACTGGAAACGAGAGGCCACTGACAGAAAACTCAGAAGGATTGGTGCCACCCAGGCTGACTGAGGATACCGATACGCTCGCCCCAGTTGCAGTCAGTGTCCCGGTTTGAGTTCCGCTGGTTCCAACCGTGACACTTCCAACATTGACCGCGCTCGCGCTCAACGTTCCCGAACTCGGTGTGACCGCCATCCCACTGAGAGTTATATCGAGTGCCGGATTCGACGCATTCGACGCAATGGCAACGCTTCCGCTGAAAGTGCCCGCGGACTGCGGCGAAAAGGTCACACTGAAAGATGTGCTTTGCCCCGGCGTCAAAATAACATTCGTGCCCAATCCGGAAATGCTGAAGCCCGTGCCGCTCACCGTACCTTGAGAGATGGTCGCACTCGACCCGCCGGTATTGGTCACGGTCTCAGTCAACACCTGCGTCTTATTCTCTTGAACGTTGAAAGTCAGGCTCGCAGGCGATGCAATCAATACAGCGGGCGTGACCGGCACTGTTCCGGTTCCAGAAGCAGAAATATCCACCGTGGTAGTCGATCCGCTGATCGTGATCGATAAAGTGCCGTTACTCGCTCCCGCAGCCGTCGGCGCGAAGACCACGCCAAAAGTCGTGCTTTGGTTCGGCGCCAGTGTCAGCGGCAAACTCAGCCCGGTATAGCTGAATCCGGTGCCAATGGTCGCTGCAGTAATTGTGAGATTCTCGCCGCCTGTATTCGTCAGAGTTTCAGTCTGCGTCTGACTTGAGGCGCCCACCTGCACGCTGCCAAAGCTAAAGCTCGTCGGATTTGTTGTAAGATTCCCGGCCGTGACCGCCGTTGCCGAAAGCGCGATATTCACTGGGCTGGTTGTGCCGTCGTTGGTGAGAGCCAGATTTCCCGTCACGCTCCCAGCCGATGTGGGGCTGAATACCACATTGAAGCTCACACTCTGCCCGGCGGCGAAGCTCAATGGCGTATTCAGGCCGGTGATGCTGAAGCCTGTCCCGCTAACGTTCGCTTGAGAAATCGTAAGGTTGGATCCGCTGGTATTAGTGAGCACATCCGACTGACTCTGGCTCGTTCCGGTCTGCACATTTCCGAACGTGATCGCGGCCGGCGAAGCAGTCAGCCCGCCTACGGGGTCGCTCTGCGTGCCTTGTGACGCAGGTTTGCTGGTGCTAAGTCCTTGGCAGCCAACCATAGTGGCCAGGGCAAGCACGACAGCAAGCGCATTCCAACGAGTGGGGAGGTGTCCCATGTTTGGTTGTGTAGGCTGTGTTCTGTCCGGTCCTAAACTGTCGAAGTTAAAGTCTGCCTTGCAGGTACGAAGTACGATAGGTCTCGAAAGGACATGCCAGCAAGGGCCGAAAGGCTCCTCACGCATGGCTCACTGGAAGGGCAGGAATAGCCCTACCAGAGCCCAGTTCAGGCGACTCCGCCCACCTATATCAATAAAGTAATGAATTCCGCCGCGGGAGAACTACGCCGCTACGGTCTGCTTCTGCACTAAGTCCAATGCGTTAATTCGAACCGAATGCCTCCGTCAGGGACATCACTTTCAGCGCAGCCCGAAGCTGCTCCTGCCCTGCCGAAGACTTGAGATGAATCGTCGTCTGCTCTCCCGGAAGCAAGTCAAAGTAGTTATCCGAGCTTTGCACGTCCAGGTCTCCAAATGAGATATACACATTCCGCGCCAACTTCGAAGATTGCAAAGTAACCGTGTAGTCGTCGCCCGTCTTGCTCAGCGTCGTTTCAATCTTGGGTGCTACCGGCAATTCGAGGTCGTGCATCGCGCCAAAAAATATAAGGTTACGCGACACTCTCTTCCCCGCCACATCCAAGTCGAACACTAAAAAGCTCTTGTGCAGATCGCCTTTCGCCGCCAGCGCCGCCGTCTCGACGCTAAAGTAAATCGCGTTCGATTGCGCGGGAACCTGCACATCCTTTGTCTCTTCCAGCAAAGAGTTCCCCGAGAAATCGAGCAGCCTCATGTGGACCGTTCCGGAAAGTGCCTGCAGCTTATCCGACACAACGTAGACATCCACCTTGTCGTCGTGCAGAAAAGGTGAGATCAGCACATCGTCGTAAAACCGTCGCGCGTAATACTGGAGCGCCTTCCACCGTCCGTAGTAATCGATGCTCGCCCACGAAGCCACCGGCCAGCAATCGTTTAACTGCCAATAGAGAGAGCCCATGGTCCGCGGCCGCTGCCTTCGCAAGTGCTCCGCCCCGATCTTGATGATCTCCGCCTGCTGCACCTGGCTCAGATACACGAACGAAGCAAAATCCTTCGGCTCCCGGTACTCGCGCAACATATAAGTGAGGATGCGTTCATTTCCTCCCTTGTTTTTCTGGTGCGCCTGCATCACCGTCGAGCGAATATCGAAATCCCCTGGCTGGTTTGCAAACGCATGAATCGTTCGCATCTCCGGAAACGATTGGAATCCATACTCCGACATGAATCGCGGAAACTGCTTGGTATAGTCCTCCTTCGGCGCCTGTTGGTGCCACACCGCCCAGTAGTGCATATCGCCGTTATGTTGATTGTCAGGAATCTCTTCAAAATTCGCGCTCGGTGAACTCGGCGTGTAAGGCGTCGGAGCGGCATACTGCGCCACCGCGCTCCTGAGAATATCGGCAAACATGATCACGTAATCCTGCCAGACCCGGTCCCGCTGATCGGGCGAGATCGACGCCTTAAATTCCTGCCGGTCGCCCCAATGCCACCACCCCGTTTCTACTTCATTGTTCCCGCACCACACCACAACGCTCGGATGATCCCGCAGCCGCTTGATCTGGTCGATCGCCTCCTGACGCACATTCTCCTGAAAAGCCACGTCGCCCGGAATCATGTCTCCGCCAAACATAAATTCTTGCCACACCATAATCCCGAGCTCGTCGCAGATGTCGTAAAAATCATCCGACTCGTAATATCCTCCGCCCCACTCCCGCACCATATTCATGTGTGCATCGCGCGCCGCCTGCAGAATGTTGCGATGAATCTCCGGCGTAACCCGGTTGGGAAAACTGTCGAACGGAATCACATCCGCGCCCTTGGCAAACACAGAAATCCCATTCACCACAAACTCGAAACTCTTTCCCCATTCATCCGCGACCCGCCGCAGCTCCACCGACCGCAACCCAGTCTTGGTTTCCGCATGCGCCACCGCATCGCGGCCAATACGAATCGCCGCCGAAAACCGGTAACGATTCTGCGCCCCATACCCTACCGGATACCAAAGCTTCGGCGCTGTAATCCTTAAAGGAAACGCAACATGGTTCATTCCGGCATTCAATTGCAAAGTCTGCGTCCCATCGGCAGTCTGCGCTCCCGCCAATTCATCATGACCCAGCGCCAGCGTAGCCGTAGTTGGCCTGCTGGCTTCAATGTCAAGCTCCGCTGTAACGTTAGCTAACTCGGAAGCAATGCTCTGCTGATGAATATGAAAATTCTCAATGCGCAGCGCATCCCACGTCTCCAGCCGCACTTCTTTCCAGATTCCCTCCGTCATGAAACGCGGACCCCAATCCCATCCGTAGTTATAAGGAGCCTTGCGCGTATAAGGAGCGGTCGCGATATTCTCTTCGTTCCCATAATTATGCGTCGAGATCGAAGGCAAAATGTAAGGCAGAGACTTGGCGTATGGAATCATCTTCTCAACCGCCGAATGAAACACGATGCGCAAAGTATTCGCGCCCGGCTTCAGCGTCGCCTTCGCCGGAATTCGCCAGCGGCGGAACATGTTGTCCGCATGCAGAATCGCCTGATCGTTTAGATAGACGTCCGCAAATGTATCCAGTCCATCGAAAACCAAATCAACATGCTCATGCGCCAGCGCCGCCGCGTCCACCTGAAACGTTGTCTGATACTCCCAATCCGCGAGCCCGACCCATTGCAGATGAAATTCATTATCCCGGTCAAAAGGATCAGGGATGAGCTTGCTGTTGAGCAGGTCAGTCTGCACCACCCCCGGAACCTGCGCCGGATGCCACTCCTTCACATCAGTGCGATCAGTATTCGCAACCACCCGAAACTGCCAGCCCGAATCCAGATTTCGCGAAGCAGGCTCCGCCGCTTGAACCGGCAACACCACGAGTGAACAAAACAGCAGACACGCGAAGAAGAAAAACATTGTAGCCACAAGGCGACGAAGGACTCCACGCTGAATCGCTTCCATAGCATTGCTCCTATTTGATTTTGTGTGGCGCAGCACTGCAGAAATTGCATGAGAACGGGATTTCCGGTGATGCAGCGGAAAGCAAGCGAGAGATTCGCGCCCCGCAGGGGCGTTTGACAGTAGCCCGGCGCGTTCAGCGCCTGGAGGGGGCGATAAATTGAAACGCGTCCCGGAGGGACGCCTGAGTCCCCGCGCACACACTTCAGCGTTGTTATAACTGGCGTGCTGCAGCGAACTAATCGAGACGCGAGCCTTCGCAGTCCGTTGAAAAACTCAGGATTCGTATCAGGGCATCGCTTCAGCGATGCCGCAAGCTCAGCAAAATCAGCCCCGGCTTTAGCCGCTGCCCAACCCCGCCGACAAGAAAAACTCAAACTTCGCCACGAACGGAAAGGGCACGAGTTCACTCGTGCCGTCAGGCTGTCGAAAATGAATCCGCGCTTTAGCGCCTGAAGCAATTGTTTTTGCACTCTATCTTCTCCGCGACCTGTTCACCCACCGCTCAACACCCGCTAATGCGCCGTCTCCTGCTTCCCACCCGCCTGCAAACTCTGGAACTCCTGCATCTCCCGTTGCGCCTCCGCCGTCTTCCCGTGCTTGCGATAAATGCCCGCCAGCCCGAAATGCGCCTGCGCCGCCAAAGAACTCTGCTTCTCAATCGAAAGCAACTTAGTCCACGCCTTCTCCGCAGCCGCCGGATCGCCCTCGAGCGAAGCCGCTTTCCCCAGCGAGTAAAGTGTCTCGGGCATGTCCGGCAGCAACCGGTCGGCACGCAAAAGTTCCGCCCGCGCCTCGTGTGCTTTCCCCTGTTCTAGCAGCGCCTCGCCTAAACGATACGCAGCCTCAGCATTCCCCGGCTGCAGCTTCGTCTGCATCCGAAATTCTTCCTCTGCCTTTGGCCATTGGAATGCACCCGCATAAACTTCGCCCAGCGCCAGATGAGCCTCTGGCAACCCCGGCCGCAGCTTCAACGCTTCCGTATATTCTTTCTCCGCATCCGGCATCCGCCGCAGCACAAAATAATTTTCCGCCATCGCCTGATGCGCCCGCGCCGAGTCTGGATAAGCCGCCAGCAACGTGTCAATCGATTGCTTCGCCAGCAAACCACTCGCCCGCCCCAGGTAATAAAGAACATCCGGATCGTTCGGGTGCGCTGTCACCGCCGCCTGCAGATTGACCACCGCTTCCGCCAATTGTCCGTTTTGCATCTGCGCGATTCCCAGCGCGGTTTTGTCCGGCGCAACTTGTAAGTGCGGAATCGCCTCTCCCGCATAACCCTGAGCCAGCAGCGCGTATCCCAGCAACTGGTGAGCCGGCATCGAATCCGGCTTCAATTCCAATGCATGTTTCAGGGGCGCAAACGCCGATCCGTAATTGCCACTCTCCATGTAAGCTTGCCCGAGGCTGATAAAGCCATCCGCCAGCGAAGGATCAAGCTCGGTGACTTGTTTGAACTCTTTGATCGCAACGGCAGCCTGATGTTGCTTCTCCGCCTCAATCCCCGCCTGCATATGCTCGGCAGCCTGCGGCGACGCAACCTGCCACGCAAACCACACTAATAAGAGAGCTCGAATCACGGTTTCTCCGGTTCACTCACTTCCAGAAACTGGTCGGCGTGAACATCATTCAACGTCTGGTGAATCCCCGAAGGCCAGTTAATTTCCACCCTAGCCTTTTCCGCGGCACCCAATCCAAAATGCAGCCGCTTGTCGCTCGATGAAAGATAGCCACTGGTTGCGGTAGCGAATCTCGTCTGCCCATTCACCTGCACCCGCGCCCCAAACCCATCCCGGTTGCTGCGCGTGCCGCACAGCGTAATGGTCAGCCAGTGCCCCTTGCCGCCTGGGTTAATAGATGCTCGGTTCATAAACACCTGCGGATGCCCGCCCAGCGTGGTCACCACCGCATCCTGCCATCCATCATTATTTAAATCGCCAAACGCCGCTCCCCGCGCGGCCACCGGCACCGTGCTTCCCGAATCCACAGCTTCAAAGCGTCCATGATTATTCCAGGCCATCAGCGGCAGTTGGCGATAGTGCAGCGAAGGGTCGATGTTCTCCACGTTGTCCAACACATGCGCTTGCGCAACAAACAAATCTTTCCATCCATCGTTATCAAAATCTTCCAACCCAACGCTCCATCCCGAACTCCCACTCGTGAGTGCGCCCAGCCCGGTCTCAAGACTGCGATAGGTAAACGCCCCGCCGCCGTCGTTGTGATAAACGCCATAAATTTCCCGCGGCAGCAGAGTCACCAAAATGTCGGGCCGGCCATCGTTATCGTAATCTTGAAAAACTACTCCCATGCCCGACATGCGCCGCCCATCTTCGGATAGCGCCGCCCCCGCTTCCATTCCAACCTCGCTGAAAGTCCCGTTGCCGTTGTTGTGATACAGATACTGCTGCATCCCATCGTTCGATACAAAAATGTCGGTGAATCCGTCGCCATCGTAGTCTGCGAATCCCACTCCCAGCGCGCGTCCTTTTTTCTTCGCGATGCCCGACCGCTCGCTCACATCCGTAAACGTGCCGTCGCCATTGTTGTGATAAAGGATGCTGGTCGTCGCCGGAAATTCCTCCGGAGGACAATAAGTATGATAGTTTCCGCCGCAATCTTTACTGTGCTTCGTATCCCAATCCATGTAGCGGGTCACAAAAAGGTCCAGCTTGCCATCATTATCGTAATCAAAAAACCCCGCCGACACCGACCATCCGCCCGCCGCCACTCCCGCCTTCGCCGTCACATCCGTAAAGGTCCCATCACCATTGTTGTGATAAAGAATATTTTTTCCATAATTCGTAACGTAAACATCCGGATAGCCGTCGTTGTCATAGTCTCCCACCGCCACGCCCATCCCATAGTTTCCGTCGCCAACCTTGGCCAACCCCGCTTGTTCCGTCACGTCCGTAAAACTTCCATCTTTATTCTGCCGGTAAAGTCGATTCCAATATTTCGGATCGTGACGGTCGAAATTCTCGGGCGTTTGCATCGGGCTCGTAATCCGTCCCCCGTTCACGAAAAAAATATCCAACAATCCATCATTGTTGTAATCGAGCAGCGCCACGCCACCCGGCATAGTCTCAATCAGATATTTCTGCGCCGTGGGAGAATTTTGCAGCGTGAAGTCCAGGCCGCGCGGGAGAGTAACGTCAAAAATTGGCCCTGCCGGCGCCGCTGCCCCCAGCGCCACGGTCAAAATCGAAGACACGCACAAAACCATCTTCAGCAACTTGAGTTTCCTTCAGAGAAATTCTACGGTCACCGTCGCGTCGACTCCCGCTCCACCAGCGTAGGCGGAATCAGAATCTTTTTCGGTCGTATCGAACGCTTCGGTGCGATTCGCTCCAGCAGCAATTCCGCGGCAAGCACTCCCATCCGGCAAGTTCCCTGATCCACCGTAGTAAGCGGAACCGCCAGCACATCGGAAAAGTGAATATTGCCCGCACCCACCACCGCAATATCATCGGGCAACTTCAATCCCGCCTCCAGGATCGCCTTCATCGCTCCAATCGCGACCGGATCGTTGTAACAGAAAACTCCGTCTGGAACCGGCCGCATCTTCAGCAGTTGCCGCATACCCTCATACCCGCTGCAATCGGAGTGTCCGCCCGCAACCACGTAACATGCCTGCCCACGCACTCCGCGTTCAGCCAGCGCGCGCCGGTAACCTCCCAGTCGCTCCGTTGCAATTCCCACCTCGGGACCACGCAAATGCGCCACACGCTGGCAACCTCGATCAATAAGATGCCGCGTCGCCAACTTGCCGATTGCGTAATTATCCACTCCAACGAAACTCGCGCGCACTCCGGCAATCGAACGATCGATCAAAACGTACGGTACCTTCCGCTCTTGAATCTGCTGAAACAAACCTAACGATCGCGCCGGCTGCGCCGATGCGATGATCAGCCCATCCACCTGTCGCGCCAGCATCGAGCCTGCCTCGCTCACTTCAAGCGCGGGATCTTCCTCGAAACAAGAAATCACCACGTGATACCCGTGCGGCCGTACCGTCTCTGCCACCGTGCGCGCAACCTCCGCAAAAAACGAATGCGTAAATTCCGGTAGCAGTAATCCGATAGTGTAGGTGCGCCGCGTCACCAGGCTGCGCGCCACCCAATTCATCTGATAATTCAGTTGCTTGGCCCGCCGCAGTACGCGCTTACGCGTGGCTTCGCTGATCCGCCCCTGATTCCGCAGCACCTTCGACACTGTCACCACGGAGACCTTTAGATCTCTCGCGATATCCATCATTGTTGTCGACATGACCCCCCGCAGCATATCACTGGGTTAACGTTAACTCATAAGCTAAAAGCACTATTTTGTTCTTGACAACGGTGATTGATCTATTCAAGAATCCCGCCTCAGAAACAGTTTGGGGGAAATTTTTGCACCGGAAAGAGTTACCTATGCCTAGCCGCATAATGTGGGCCCTGTTGCTCGCAGTCGCACTCGTCTTCTCAGTTTCCTCTCCTCTCAACGCCCAAAGTACCTACGGCTCTGTCTCCGGTTCGGTCGCAGATGCTTCAGGCGCGATCATTACCGACGCCACGGTGACCCTAACCAACTTGGGCACCGCCGAGAAGCGCACTCAATCGAGCGGCAGCGACGGCCTCTTCACCTTCGTGAATCTGTTCCCCGGCCAATACCGCGTTGACGTGGAGAAACAAGGCTTCAAGCATTTCACGCGCGCGAATGTCACCGTCGACGTGCAGCAGAACACGCGTGTCGATGCCGCGCTACAGGTCGGGCAGGTAAGCCAGGTCGTCGAAGTGACCGGGGAAACGCCGCTGATGCAGACCGAGACTTCTTCGCTCGGCACGGTCGTTGACCAACGCGAAGCCAATGAGCTTCCTCTGAACGGCCGGAACATTTTCAATCTGACCACGATCACTCCGTCGGTCATCCCTCAAGGCAGCACCGAAGGTAACGTCGTGGGTAAGAATCCCTTCGACTTTGCCAATTACCAGATCGGCGGAGCCTTTGCGAATGAGGGAGCGGAGTACCTTGATGGTCAGCCCCTGAATATCGGCTACATCAATCTGCCGTTCCTAGTGCCAACCCAGGACTCGATTTCGGAGTTCAAGGTTCAGGATAATAACCTTGGCCCGGAATGGGGCAAGTTTGCGGGCGGCGTCATCAACATGAGCACGAAGTCTGGAACCAACACGTGGCATGGCGAAGGCTACGAATACTTGCGAAATAAGGCTTTGAATTCCAATGAGTTCTTTAACAAGGTTGAGGAACTCGACGCTGGAACTTCGAACACGCCGGTCCCATTCGTGCAGAACCAGTTCGGCGCCGCTGTTGGCGGAGCGATTGTCAAGAACAGGACCTTTGTTTTCGGCAGTTATGAAGGTTTTCGGCTACGGCAGGGCACGCCATTTAATACAACAGTTCCAACGCTCCAGGAGCGCCAGGGAGACTTCTCCGATCTATGCACGACGGGATTCAACGGCGCAGGGCTTTGTAATGATGGGGGTGGCACAGAGCACCAAATTTACAATCCACTAACGGCAACTTCGACAACCTCCACGCGTTCGCCGTTCCCCTTCAATTGCATAGCGGATAACACCACGTTCTGCCAGACGAACGCTCCGTCTGTCGGCAATCTCATCAATCCAACCTCCGCTTATCTTTTGAATAAATTAATTGCCAATCCGACGACTGGAGGAACCGTCCTTAACTTTCTTCAGTCCGGCAGCACGGGCGGCGATACCGACGAATATGTGGCCCGCGTCGATCAAACGATCAACAGCAGGCAGACCCTTTTCGGCCGCTTCAGCTATTGGAAGCTGCTCAGCCTGTCACAGGATCCCTTCAACACCGGTCTCTGCGTAGACCGTTGCGCGGAAAAGACGAGCAGCAAGAGCATAGCTCTCGGTTACAACTTTGCCATCAGCTCCAACACCATATTCAACCTCGGCGCCAGCATCAGTCGGTTCCACTATCTGCGAGCACCGGTCAATGACGACTTCGATGTGACGCAGGAAGGCTGGCCGGCTGCCTACAATGCGCTCATCCCCAGCTTGGAGCGCACACCTTTGACTCCCTGCTTCGGCCAGAACGATTCCTTGGTTAGCTGCAGCCAGGGGCAGAGTTCTATCGACGACCTTAATACCCAGTTCAATCTTTCTCCCCAGGTAACCATGATCCGAGGGCACCATACCTACGTCTGGGGTATGCAACTCGAAGAGGGCTACGACGATTACCTGCAAACAAACACCGGCGGCGGTTTGATCTCCTTCGGCGGGTCATGGACATCGGCCACGCCCGGCACAGTAGGCGCTGGCAATGGTAACGGCAACGGCGAAGACTTCGCCGACTTCCTCCTTGGCTACGGCAATGGTGTGGGAGCCGCGTTCGGCAATCAGACCACCGGCTCTCTGGTCATTTCGGGCCCGATTTCCGGCAAACAGACCTACCGCGCTTTTTATTTCGGTGATACTTGGCATGTCACTCCCAAGCTGTCTGTGAACCTGGGCGCGCGTTACGAGCTCCAAGGCCCATGGTCGGAACGTTACGACAAGATGAGTTACTTCAACCCGTCCGTGACCAACTCCTCCGTGACCGGATGCGGCGGCGTGGCGGGAAGTGCTTGCCCGGGCGATGTTTTTCTGGTGGGAACCGGTGCTAATAGCAGCCGTAATAACTTGCCGCTCTCAAAGAAGGAAATTCTGCCGCGACTTGGATTCGCCTATGCACTCGACTCCAAAACTGTAATTCGTGGCGGCTATGGGATCTTCTTCATACCGAATTACGTGTCGTTCAACGCCAACCCCTACAACGATATTCTCAATAGTGCTACCTCGAATTTCTACAACACTAACGACCACGGCGTCTCTCCCGCCGCCACACTCAACCAGAACACCTGCTATGAGCCTACTCCCGGCGGCGGCACTCTTTCCTGCACTGGAGCCGGGCCATTCAATCAGGGTGCATATGTCGGTGGCGTCCCCACGCCAGGTCAGGGTGCGAACGTCATTACGGCGGTCGCTGGCCGCAACCCGCAGCCGAATGTTTCCCAGTACGCCTTGACTCAGAACAACTTCTCGGATACCGGCTACACCGTGCAGAAGTACGGTTATCTCGAGCAGTACAACTTGGACTTCCAGCGTCAATTGCCCGCCGGATTTTTTGCCGACGTCGCCTACGCCGGCTCGCACGGCGTGCATCTCGAGCAATCCAACACCAACATCAACCAGATTTCTGACAGCTACCTTGCAACGGCTGCGAGCCAATATGCTACCGGCGGCGCTGCCGCTGTGACTATTGCCCAGCCCATAACGGGGACTACCATTTGCACGGCTGGCCAAAGCGCTGTCGCCAACAACTGCTACCCCTTCAGTCAACCTCTTCCTGGCGGCCTTGGGCCGGGAAACATAATCCCGGGCCAGCTCGACCGTCCCTACCCACAGTACTCGGGGCTCAATCTCAACGCTTTCGGCTGCTGTAGCAGCAATTACAATGCCTTGCAGGCAACCGTAACTCGGCGCTTCCAGGGCGGCGGTACCATGCTGGTGTCCTACACCAACTCCAAACTGATGTCGAACACGGACACGCTAACCTCATGGTTAGAAGGTGGAACTACAGGAGGCGTGGGAGCCGTACAGGACTGGAATAACCTCGCAGGAGAGCGGTCTCTCTCCTCGCAAGATATTCCGCAGCGCTTGGTTGCCAGCTACGTACTTGATCTACCCTTTGGACGCGGCAAGAAGTTCCTCTCGGGTATGAGTGGATTTGGCAATGCCGTGGTCTCCGGTTGGGGTTTGGATGGTATTACCACCTTACAACGCGGGTTTCCGGTGAAGATAAGCTGGGGCGGTGGTGACGCGCTCACGAATGCCGGGCTTGGCGTCGGTACTCTTCGCCCTGACTATGTCGCAGGGTGCGACAAGAGCAGGAGTGGGAGCGCCCTCAACAAGGAACGGACGACATGGTTCAACACGTCCTGCTTTACCGCGCCCAGTGGCAATGACGGCAGCATTGATACACCGAACAATCCCTGGACCTTCGGTGATGAGCCTCGCGTGGATGCTACGCTCCGGCAGCAAGGCGTAGTCAACTTCGACTTCGCGGTGTTCAAGAAGACCACGATCATGGAACGACTGAACGTCGAGTTCCGCGCCGAGTTCTTCGACCTCTTTAATCATCCCCAGTTCGGGCCGCCGAACGCAACTGCAACCAGCCCGACCTTTGGCGTAGTGACCAACACCGTCAACAGCACCTTCCGGATCGCGCAGTTCGGGTTGAAGTTCATTTTCTAACTCGAACGGTAACTCTTTGGGCGGGAAAGTTAAACTTTCCCGCCCCAATTTTTTTCTGCCGCAATGGTTGACGTCGCGCCGCATTTTAAGCCAGCCGTTATATCCTTTCAGTATGCGAACCCTCCACACCCTCGATTACTCCGAAGCCAAACGCGCCCTCGACATGATCGTCGAAAAAGCAACCGAAATGAAAAAATCCGCTTCCATCGCCGTCGCCGACTCCCACGGCGACCTCATTTGTTTTGCCCGTATGGATGGTGCTCCCGTCTCCTCCATCCGCATCGCCGCGAACAAGGCCTGGACCGCCTCCCGCGAGCGCAAGCCCACTCAGGAAATCGGAGAGAGAATCAGACACCCTGAAAAAGGCCACGACATCTCCTACTACGGTGATCCTCAATACGTAGGCTGGGGCGGCGGCCTCCCGGTCTGGAAAAATAACGCGGTCATCGGAGCCATAGCCGTAAGCGGCCTCTCCTCAGCCGAAGACGCTGCCCTAGCTCAGCTCGGAGTCGAACTCCTCACCAATTCCTAGGCCCACGCGTAAAGTTGCTTTTGGGTGGCCCAGCGCTTCAGCGCCGCGAAAGTCAATCTCAACTCAAACCTTGTTCGTGTTTCGTAACACAATTCATTTTTTATCGCGCCCCGCAACATTTAATGAAAAACTCCTAACAACTGAGGGGGAAGAGTGGATCCGAACAACTGCTGCCCGCGCTGCGGCGGTACCGGATACATTGCCCAGCCGGTGGATATCAGCGGCAAGTCCGAGGGCATTGCATTTATCCGGTTGAAGTGTCCGGCCTGTGTCGGCAGCGGTCGGAAAAGCTCCGTCCCACCTTCTGCTGCAGGCTGACCGCACGGCCTGTGGTGCTTGCGAAAACGTTCGAGCCCGGGGCGTCATGCTTCCCGCCCTGAAGTGCCGCTCTGGGCCGGACGTTCCCACCCCCAACATAAAGCTGCATTGAGATGCTTCAGGCAATGTCCACGGATTTTGCGCTGGCTTTGCGCCTCCGGGAAGAAGCAGCCTCGATCCGGTTGCGTCCGCCGGCCTTCGCGCGGTATAGCGCCTTGTCGGCTTCTTTGATAATTTCTTCCGGCGACGAATTCTCTTGCCGCGAACTCGCAACCCCAATGCTCGCCGTCACAGAAATCTCTCGCGGCGAATCACCGCGCGCAAGCTGTCGTATCACGTGCCCGGTCTGGCCGCGCAAACGACCACCCGCATTTGCTGTTCTGCGGCGGTCCGGACCGCGCGCTTCCTGCCGACGATCCTGCCCGCGAAGTTTGAGCGTGCTGCCCTCAATGTCACCGCGCAATTTTTCCAGATGCTCCATTACCTCGGCAGTCGTTTTCCCTGGGAACAGAATCGCAAATTCTTCCCCGCCGCAGCGGTAAGCTTTTCCTCCACCCGAAACCCGCGCCAGTCGCGATGCCACCATCCGCAACACCTGATCGCCCGTGTCATGTCCGTAGGTGTCATTGCATCGTTTAAAGTGATCGATGTCGACCATCGCGATCGAATACGGCGGGCCAAGCCGATCCAACGCATCATGAAATGCGCGCCGCGAAGGCAACGTGGTCAGCTCGTCGTGATAGGCAAGCAGGTAGGATGTCTCAACAATCGATGCCGCAAGAATGAACGCCGCCGCCGCAAAGTAAGCTGCAGGGATTCGTCCCACGCCCCCAAACCGCAGTGCCAGAAAGCAAGCCGCCATCGCCCACAACAATCCATTCTCCACCGGCTTATGAAACAGCAGAAACCGTATCAGCAATACCACCACTGCTGCTGCGAATGCCAGCATCGTGGCAAAAGGCAGCGGTCCCAAAGCGGGTGCATGATGCGAAGCCTGCGCCACAGTATCCGGACGGCAAAGCACAGCTACAATCACAGATTCCACAAACAGCAGCAACGCCGTAGGCGCGACACTGGGAAAGGCAAATCCCTTTTCCTGCCGCAGCGAGAGCAGCACAAAATTTAGCGGCAAGAGCAGTCCCACTACGGCCAGAGCTCTGCCTCCCGGTCCGCCCAACGCAAGGTGCCCGGCAGAAAAATACGAGACCGCCTGCTCGGCCAGAAACAGAACCAGCAAAGCAAAAAAAATGCGGCTGGAGTGAAACCGCCAGGCCAGCAGGAGTCCCGCGATCAACGCTCCATAAAAAGCAAAACTTACAAACGCCGTGCTGGGCGCAAGTAGGCCTGTGTGCAGCACTACTGCTACGGCCAGCAGACAAATACCGGGCGTAAGCAGGGACTTCATCGAAGTTGGGCTCTACCTATCATCATCTTTAATTAGTGTTGACGTCTCCCGGGCAGCAATGTGCCCCCTTCAGATTATCGCTGCCGCAAGCCAAGTGGAATTGGCCGCAAGGGTTCCGCGGCCTGGTACTGGGTAGCTGCAATGCGAATCTCGCGGGAAACCCGGGGACAGACGGGACGTTTTCCAGTTTTCCTGCACAGGACACGGTAAAGCCAATCTTCGCGATGATCGGGAAGGGCACGAGTTTTACTCGTGCCGATCGGTCATCGAAAACTAAGCCGCGCTTTAGCGCCTGAGGCGATCGAGCGAGATTCGCCCGAAGGGGTGCCGGAGAATAGCCCGGCGCGTTCAGCGCCGGGTCCGAAGTGGTAAACGGCGCTGCGTCCCGGAGGAACGCTTGAAATCTCGCACATCCCTAAAGGCTAACGACAACTACCTCCTCCAACACGCCGAAGAAAGCCGATCCGGTCGATCATCAAAAACTTGTCAATAGGCAAAACCCACACGATCACTCCAACTCGTTCATACCATTACTCAAATAAATCCCAAATCATGTCACAGTAGCCCCATCATTTATGATATAATGGAAACATAAAATAAAACTTTAAGAAAACAAGGCGTGGCCTCCGGGCCGCGCCTTTTCTTTTGCGCCAAAAAAGGAATCGCATATGCCAAAGTGTAAGGGCTTTAAAACCTTTAAAGAGCGCGGCGAATGGGTCGAATTGCAATTCATGGCCGGAGCCCTGCGCAAAGGCTTCAAAGTCTCAAAGCCCTGGGGAGATTCCTCTTCTTACGATGTAGGCGTGGAGCACGGCTCTCGCCATCTTCGCGTGCAGGTAAAGTCAACCAGCTACCGCCTCGGCAACGGCTACCTCTGCGGCTTCAAGCCCAACCAAAGAAGAAAGCGCTACGCCCGCCACAAAGTCGATTTCTTCGCCGCCTACGTTGTCCCCGAAAACGTCTGGTACGTAATCCCCGCCACGGTAGTCCTGAAAACCAAAAGCTCCGACCTGATGCTCTGCCCTGTACAACCAATGCGAAGGAATTGCTATAAGTACGAGGGCTACCGCGAAGCCTGGCAACTCCTCCGCAGCCGAAAAAAGCGCGCCTAGAGTGCCATCGTGAGCCAGTTCCATTCCTCCGACTTAAGGAGTTCCACTGTTCCGCACCTGTCATGCTGAGCGGAGTCGAAGCATCTCTGCAATCGGTAGTGGTGCGGCTTTGAAAAAAGATTCGTATCAGGCATCGCTTCAGCGATGCCGACAAGGGCGGCATGGGAAAGCCCGGCACGGAAGTGCCGGGTGGAAGTGGAAAGATGAAGCGAGCCCCGAAGGAGTCTGTGTCATAGCTTGATGGCGACCGCAAAAAGTGGACCAGAGGGACTGCTGTTCAGCCGCGAAGCGGCGCAAGAATGCAGCCCAGGGCGTAAGCCCTGGGTTATAAGTGGAATGAGAACAAGCACCGGAGGGGCGAAAGATAAGCTATGACACAGACTCCGAAGGGACGACACGGTCTACGATGTATGCGCCCGATTCGGCGCGAATTATTTAGGCAGGTCATGCACAAATTCTTCCAGCACGCGGTTAAATTTCTCCGGGTCATCGACGAACAAGGCGTGACCGTCGCCGTCGAATCGTTCGATCCGAACGTCGTCCCCGAGTTGCGCTTTCAAAAAATCCGCGCTCGGTTGTGATTCGGGTTGGTACGCAAAGAGCACCGGCCGATTCTTCATCCTGGCCAAGCCGGTTGAGAAATCTTTCACCGCAATCATGTTGTAGATAAGTAGGACTGCGGTATCGGCCGGGGTCTGGACCGAGACCTCAGTAACGTGCTTCAGATAGTCGTCCGTTTGCGGCTTCTTGTACATGCTGCGCACAAAACCCTCGACTTGCTTCTGCCGATCCTCCTGAAGTTGGTTCATCCATCCCGCGATGGGGGCAAACAGATCGCTGGGTTTGTCCGTCAGATAACCGTCCACCAACACCACCCCGCCAACATTGTCGGTGCCGAATTGTTCGGCATACTTCACCAGCTCACCGCACCCCATCGACCAGCCGACCAGCACCGGTTTTTTCAAACTTAAGTGATCCACGAGTTCTTTGTAATCGCGAGCGCGGGTTTCGGGCAGGTGACCATAAGTAGGTTTGTCGCTCTCGCCCTGCGAACGGGGATCGACGGCAATCACACGGTAATGCTTCGAGAACTCGTCGATCTGCTTTTGCCATATCCAGGCTGGCATGGTCCAGCCCGGAATGAAAACAATGGGCCGGCCGCTGCCAGCCTCAAGATAATGGATACGAATGCCATCGGAGGTTTTGAAAAAGTCGCTTTTCGCAGTCTGGGCCCTCACGCTTGGCACTGACAAGATGCAGAGCAGGATCACAGCTAGTCGGATTCTCATGTGCTCCTCTTTTTCTACGGATTCTACGGAACCTCAAACTCCATGGCGCGCTTAATAATGAGCTAACTAAGCATACGAAAACGGACGCGCGGCGTGGCTTCTCCAGAAGTAGACGAGGATGATTATGCTTGCGATCGCCGCGTAAGCGCACCACAATGAAGTGAATGCGTAACGCTTGTACTCCATCACCGCAAGAAGAATGGCCAGGTTGGCAGCGCCGAAAATCACCATCATCCTGGTCTTCGAGAAAAATAACGATCCGCAGGTTGCAATCACGTAGAACACTGCGACCGCCAAATTATTGGTCGCCTGATTGATGTACACGATGCTGTTCCCCTTAACGAACACCTGCAACGGATATGCCGTGCATGCCCAAAGAATATAAAGCGTGGTCGCTGTGCCGATTACAAGAAAGGGTAGCATGCGTTTGCGGCTCGCTCCGTTAGGCTCAAACAGCAGCACGCTGAGCGGCAATAGAAATGGAAGCAGTCCCTGCGCATAAAGCATGAATGCCGCGCCCATGTCGTGCGTCACCGTGGGCGAAAGAATTCCATCCAGGCCCAGCCAGACAAATCCCTCGATGAACTGATGAATAGCGAAAAAAATCGGCAGCGCCGCGAACAGCAATTCGCGCCGATGCTTCACTCTCGTCAGCGTAACCACACCGATGCCGCCAAGCACTCCACTGCCAACAAAATTAGCCGCCGCTGAGAAACACATGGATGCTTTCTCCGTCTGCGAAGATTACACCTCCCTTAATCTTCTTGTCATCCTGAGGAAGCGGAGTTCTCGGCGAAAGCCGAGAACTCCCAACGAAGGACTGTGCAACTCGCCAGCAGTCGCAGCGCCGGGGTGAGCGCCCGCATTCTTCCGCTTTTGAACCCGCGCCCCGTTCCCGGAAGCACTCACTTTCGTGCGCAACGCTTTCCGTTTCAACTGAGCTTTCTCTAACTAGAATCACTCTGTGATTAAGGCCCACTTATGCGCATTCTGATTGCAGAAGATGATACGGCTCTGGCTGGCTTTGTGCGCCAGGGTTTGCAAGGCGAACACTACGCGGTGGATGTGGTGGAGGATGGCGAGCAGGCGCGATCCATGGGCAGCGAGTTCGATTATGATCTGGTGATTCTCGATCTCAATCTTCCCAGGCTCGATGGTGTGAGCGTATTGCGCCATCTTCGCCTCAAGCGGCCGAGCCTGCCAGTGCTGGTGCTCACGCAACGCGGCCGCGTCGAAGACCGCGTGCAGTGCCTCGACACCGGCGCCGATGATTTTTTACCGAAACCATTTTCCTTCAGCGAACTCTCCGCCCGCATTCGAGCTTTGCTCCGCCGCAGCCATCTCCCGTCGGAGTCCGTGCTGGTTGTAGAAGATCTGAAGCTCGACCGCGTCGAACACCGCGCCGAACGCGCCGGCCGCCGCATCGAACTCACCACCAAAGAATTTTCTCTCCTCGAATACCTAATGCGCAACGCCGGCCGCCAGGTTTCCCGCGCCATGATCATAGAACACGTCTGGAACCTAACCTTCGATACGACTACGAACGTGGTGGATGTTTATATCAACTATTTGCGGCGCAAGGTGGATGACGGGCATCCGCGGAAGTTGATTCATACGGTGCGGGGGGTGGGGTACGAGTTGGGCAGCAGCGCAGAAGTGCTGGCATGAGTTCCACGGAGGCCCATCCCGCAGCGCTCGCGAGTTTCGAGAAGCTCGAGAAGATGGACGCGCGGCGGCCGCTGGCGCAGTTGTTGCATGCGCTGAACCAGCCGCTCACCGGATTGCAATGTTCGATGGAGGTGGCGCTGGCCAGTCCTCGCACCATCGAGCAATATGTGCAGGGTTTGCGCGAAGGTTTGGAGTTGACCGAGCGCATGCGCGCGCTGGTCGAGGCCATTCGGGAAGTGGCGGATGTTGACTTCATTGCACCTATCGACGCCAATTCCGCGCGAGACCCGAAAGCGGAAAAGACGGACCTGCGCAGTCTTCTGGAGGAAATTGCAGGCGATCTAGCGCCGGTGGCCGAGAGCAAAGGCGTTCGCCTCACGCTCGATGTTTTTTCTACTTCTTGCCTGACAGTAAAGGCGAAGCGGGCGCAACTGGCGGCGCTGATATTTCGTCTTATCGAGTCGGCGCTGAGCCTGGCGGAGTGGGGCACGATATTGCGGATCGAAGTGGATCGCAAGTTGAATCAAGCGCCGAGCCCTGTTCGAATTCGAATCGAATGGCGCGCAAAAGAAAAGATATCGCGCTCCGCATTCTCCCGGTCGGAGCTGGGGCTGCTGGTGGTGCAGGCCGGGCTGGAGCGCGCAGGAGCGGAATGGCGGCGCGAGCGGTCGGCGAATGAAGACGCGACGAACGAAGCTTTGGAGACGGTGACGATTCATCTAGCCAGTGTTTCGGAAAACGTTGCAGGCAACGTTTTGGACACTGTTGCAGACGAAAGCGGGAAACCGAGCGGGAGATTGAAATGAGCGTGATGACAACTTTTCCGATGCTTGCCTGGACTGCGGGCGGAGCACTGATTGCGAGTCCGAGCAGTGTTTTGCGCGAGCAGGTGCTGAACCGTCTGAACGGCCGCTGCCGACCGGTGCAACAGGTGGCGGGAGGAGCGGATGCGCTGGCCAAGCTCGAAGTGGGAGACTGGCAGTTGCTCTTTCTCGACCGCCGGGTTCCCGATCTCGACACCGAAGAATTGATTGCGATCATTCAGCGCAGATTTCCGGGAATTCAGGTGGTGTTGCTGGACTCCGAAGACGCGGCCCTCGCATCGGGTGAGACGAGAGATGGTGCGGGAAAAGCAGAAAGGTTCGAGATGCGTTCCTCCACTTCTGCGGCCCCGGAATCATCCGCACAGGGATGCTTGTGGAAGACTTCCGACGGGGAGTCGGATCCGCTGCCGGGCATGATCGGGCGCAGTCCGGGGATGCAGCAGGTGTATCGCATCGCGCGGCTGGTGGCGCCGCGCACGACCACGGTGCTGATCGCCGGCCCCACGGGAAGCGGCAAGGAGCTGGTGGCGCAAGCGTTGCACGGTTTGAGTCCGCGGTTTGCGAAGCCGCTGATCGTGGTGAACTGCGCCGCCATTCCGGAGACGCTGCTGGAGTCGGAGTTGTTTGGCCATGCTCGCGGCGCGTTTACGGGCGCAGTGCAGGCGCAGGTGGGGCGCATTCCGGCGGCTCATGGGGGAACGCTTTTTCTCGATGAGGTCAGCGAGTTGCCGCTCGGCATGCAGGCCAAGCTGCTGCGTTTTCTCGAGCAGAAAGAAGTGCAGCGGCTGGGCGCGGCCGAACCCACGCGCGTCGACGTACGGGTGATCGCGGCCAGCAACGTGGATCTAGCGGCGCGCGCGGCGCGCGGCGAATTTCGCGAGGATCTGTTTTACCGTCTTTCGGCTTTCCCTCTGGAGCTGCCTCCGCTGAGCGAGCGCCTCGCCGACATAGTTCCCCTGGCCGAGCATTTTCTAGCGTGCATGGCGGCGGCGATGAGTATGCCGTGTCCGCAGCTGAGCGGGCAGGCGGCCGGGATTCTCGAAGGCCATCCCTGGCGGGGCAATGTGCGCGAATTGCAGCACGTCATGGAGCGGGCCTCGATTCTGGTGGAGAATGGAGACACGGTTTTGCCAGCGCATCTTTATTTTCCCTTTCAACATTCCCAGCTTCATCCGGGCACACGGTCGCTTTCGTGCGCCGGGTTGGCGAGTTGAGGTTTGCGGAACAAGATTACGATTTCGCAATTTTATGGGGATGATTAAAGAGGTCGTTGCGAAGCTCGTGCCGTCCGCTGAAGTGGACTCGGTTTGTACTACCTCCCGCTTCCGATTCCGCCGCTTCGCGGCTGGCGGTGGATTGGTTTCCTGCATCGGTGGTCTGCGTCGAGTTGCGTGCACCTCAGCGGCTGAAGCCGGCTCTGAAATATAGGTCAGCTATCGCGGCGCTGAAGCGTCGCTCTTCCACGGTGCTCCACGCATTTGTTGGTGTCTTCCTGCAAACCGGGAAACAGCGTCGTTAGAACTTCAGGGCGTCCCTCCGGGACGCGTCTCGATTTTCCAATTCCTGCCCGGCGCTGAATGTGCCGGGCTATGGTCAAGCGCCCTTTCAGGGCGCGAACTCCAGGTTGATATGAATCGCCTGAGCGGGATAAAACGCCGGAGCGAGATAAGAGGAATCTCAGCTCCTTGCCTAGTCTGTTGGCCCTTACCGTGCAAATGTTGCCTTGCTGCCATGACATCTTTGCCCAGTGCGATTGCGAATCGGGTGGTTGCGGAGGCAGCGCCTAGGGATGCTGCAGTACTGAACGAAAGTAAAAACGAAAGGAAAAAACAAGAAGCAAAGGACGAGGCAAAAGAAAAAGGAATAATTAAAGCAAAAGAAACAATTAAAGAAGCAGACAAAGAGCAGTTCTTATTGCAGGCCTTTCATTCCTTTGCTGAAGCTGCCGATTCGCTGGAGCGTTCTTATGGCAGTCTGCGCTCCGAAGTGGCGCGTCTGCACGGCGAGCTGGCGCAAAGCAATGCCGGACTGGCGCGAAGTCTCGAAGAGAACCGGGAGATGCGGCGGCATCTGGACCGGATTCTCGATGGGCTGCCTTGCGGTGTGGTGGTGGCGCGGTCGAACGGCGTTATCTCGCTGCTGAATCCGGAAGGGCGGCGCTTGCTCGGTTCGGCGATCGAATCGTTATCGGTGGTTCCTGCCGAGTTGCGCGATCTATTCAATCGCGCCCGTTCGGGAGCAGGCGAGCAGGAACAGTGCTTCCCGGATGACCAAGGCGGAGAGCGCTGGCTGGCCGCGCGGCATGCTGCGGTGGAAGATGCGGATGGCGGGAACGAAATCAATGCTGCCGGCGATCAGGAAGATACCTGTGACAAAGATATTCATCCCCAAGTTGTCCGTGACAACGATATTCGTGACCACGATATCAGTCGCGAAAATGTTGTCTATGAAAATGTTGTTTACAAAAAAGACCGCGTGTCGGTCTTCATCCTGCGCGACGTGAGTGAAGCCAAGCGCATGTTGCGGGAGCGGGAGAAAGCGCGGCGCGACCAGGCGCTGGCCGAGATGTCAGCCATTTTGGCGCACGAAATCCGCAATCCGCTGGGCAGTCTGGAATTGTTTGCCGGGCTGCTGGCTGAGGCCGGGCTGTCGCCGGAGTGCCGGCAGTGGGTGGAGCATGTGCAGGCCGGGCTGCGCACGCTGGCCGCCACCGTAAATAATGTTTTGCACTTTCACAGCCTGCCTGCGCCCGAACGTGTGCCGACCGACCTCGGCCGATTGCTCGACTGGGCGGGCGGATTTCTGGTGCCCATGGCGCACCGGGCGCGAGTGGAGTTGTGCCTGCGCAACCGCCTGCAGGGCGTGTGGTTCCCCGCCGACCGCCATCGTCTGGAGCAGGTGCTGCTGAATTTGGTGCTGAATGCGTTTCGTGCCATGCCCGGAGGGGGATGGGTGGAAGTGGCCGGACACCGGATTCACGACGGAGACGCCGCTGCAGCGGCGATTTCGGTGAGCGATACCGGGCCGGGAATTCATCCCCAGCAGGCGGCGAAAATATTTGAGCCGGGATTCAGCACGCACCCGGGCAGTCCGGGGCTGGGACTTGCGGTGTGCCGCAAGATCGTCGAGCAGCACGGGGGATCGCTTGCGGCGGCGAACCGGGTGGGCGCGGGCGCGAGTTTTACGGTGACGTTTCCGTTGGGTGAGCAAGTATCTCGGAATGAAGTATCTAGGAACGAATTCGGGGAAGAGGTGGGTGGATGAATCGAGTTCTGGTGGTCGACGACGAAGCCGGCATGCGGACGGCGCTCGAAGCGCACTTTTTGCGCCGCAACTGGCAGGTGGATACGGCGGCGAATGCGCGCGAGGCGCTGGAAAAATTCGGTCGCCTGAAGCATGCGCTGGTGGTGACGGATATTCGCATGCCGGGCGATGACGGCTTCAGCGTGATGCGGGCAGCGCGAGCTCTCGCGCCGCATACGGCGGTAATTCTGCTTACCGCATTTGCGAGCGTGCCGGATGCGGTCGCGGCGATGAAGGGCGGAGCCTGCGACTATCTGGTGAAGCCGGTGTCGTTCGAGCAACTGGAAGAGGTGGCGGAGCGGATTCTCGCGCAGGCGCGCATATTGGCCGACGCGAGCGCAGGGCTCGCGGGGCGCGCTCCGATGTGGCTGCGGGCGCTCGACCGGGCGCGGCAGGCGGCGGCGAGCGATGCGGATGTTTTGATCGAAGCCGAGAGCGGGACGGGAAAAGAGCTGGTGGCGCGGCTGGTGCATCGCTTGAGTGCGCGCCGCGATCATGCGTTTGTGGCGATCAACTGCGCCGCGTTCCCGGAGACTCTGCTGGAAAGCGAATTGTTTGGCTATGCCCGCGGGGCTTTTACGGGGGCGATGGCTGCGAAAGCTGGGCGCTTCGAACTGGCCAATAAGGGAACGCTGCTGCTCGACGAAGTGGGCGAGATGCCGCTCGGGCTGCAGCCGAAGCTGTTGCGCGTCTTGCAGGAGCGCGAGTTCGACCGGCTGGGCGATACCAAGAGTGTACGCATAGATCTGCGCGTGATTTCGACTACGAATCGCACACTGGCCGAGATGGTGCGGGAGGGCAAGTTTCGCGCCGACCTTTATTACCGGCTGAACGTGATTGCTCTGAGTCTGCCGCCGCTGCGGGAGCGTGGGGAAGATATTCGCGAGCTGGCCGAATATTTTGCCCGGCTGTATGCGCAGCCGGGGAGAAGTCCGCGGCTGACGGCGGAATTTTTGCAGAGGCTCGAAGCCCATGCCTGGCCGGGGAATGTGCGCGAGTTGGCGAATTGCGTGCGGCGAGCGGTGGCTCTGGCTACGAGCGCGGAGATTGGGCCGGAGAGTCTGGAGGGCGCGGGATGGGATGAGCTTGGGGTTGGGGACAAGCATGACGGCGATGATCCTGACAGGGACGATCATCTGCGGGCGGGCGTGTCGCTTGAGAACATGGAGCGCAAGCTGCTCGAGATGACGCTGGATGCGACCGGCGGCAACCGCTCGCGCGCCGCCGAGCTTTTGGGAGTGAGCCTGCGCACTGTGCGTAACAAGATCCGCAGCTACGGGCTGCCGAGCTGGAGCAGTTATGTCCATGATTAATCCTGGCATGATTAACCCCGGCATGATTGACACGCCGATGATGGAGGCGCTCAGCCGCTTTCTGGATGTGGATGTGGCGCGCAACAAGCTGATCACGGCGAATGTCGCGAACATTGATACGCCGGGCTTTCAGACGCGCGATCTGGACTTTCAAGCGGAGTTGCGGCGGGCGCGAGTGCTGGAGCCCGATGCAGAGAGCGAAGGCGGGATGCT